>TARA_B110000438_G_scaffold60104_1_pt1 | contig 13624 bp, 18 predicted proteins | sample TARA_B110000438 | Tara Oceans TARA_B110000438 (sample SAMEA4398413) | marine metagenome | biome: Polar Biome; feature: [MES] marine water layer (ENVO:01000295) within the mesopelagic zone...; material: water (ENVO:00002006), including particulate matter (ENVO:01000060) such as...... | reverse complement strand
ATGGAAAAGTTCACGCACCTACAAAACCTGGGCTAGGCTATGATATTGACTGGGACTTATTAAGAAAAGGACATACAGGTACTATTGAGTAAACATTCCTAATAATAATATAATAAAGTAATAGATTTAAATATTAGGAGTTTGTTTTGAAAAATAGTGGTTTTTTTGGTAATATTTCCAATACCATTCATATGATGAAATCATGTGTAAATGTACTTAAGAAAGATAAAGAGTTAGTATTTTTTCCTATAATGGCTGCTATATTTATAATTATTCTTTTAGCTGTGACTTCTTCTATGGGATTACTAGAACTAGTTCAATCAGATAATACTGCACAAGAAAATCCCCCTATATTTTTACTTGCCGTATTAATATTTGGAGCAAATTTTATAATTGTTTTCTTTAATTCTGCTTTAATTTCAGCTGCATTAGAAAGATTAAGAGGTGGAGATCCAAATATTACTTCAGGTTTATCACATGCATTTAAACATGCACATCATATTTTTTTATGGTCAATAATTGTAACTATTATGGCATTAATATTTGCAGCAATAAGATCAAGTGGTAGAAACAGAGGAATGATGGGTCAAATGATGACAGCAATATTTGCAAGTTTGCTACAAGCAGGTTGGGCAATGATGACTTTTTTTGTAATTCCTATAATAGTTTCCGAAAATATTAGTCCTTTAAGTGCAATTAAAAGATCTTCAAGTTTATTTAAACAAACATGGGGAAATCAAGTTGCTGCAAATTTTGGATTTGGAATTTTTCAAATTTTAGCTTTATTAGCTAGTGCTGCTATTGGGTGGTTTTTTGGTTTAGCAAATGCTACTTTTGGATTAGTAATTGGAATTCTTTTTGCTAGTGTATCAGTATCTATAATTTATACACTAGAAGGAATATATAAAGCTGCATTATATGAGTTTGCTTTAGGAGAAAAACCTTTAGAATTTGAAACCCAAGACTTAAGAACTGCATATAGAGCTAAAGCTGCAACGGCTTAAGCCCTAATAAACCTCTTATGGCTAAAATCAGATATATCTATTTCAGTTGGAATTCCTAACATGTAGTCAGTTATCAATTTACCCATTGCAGGGGCTAAAAGAATACCTTGTCTTCCAGTGCCAGATGCTAAATATAAGTTATCATATTTTTCAGAGCAAGAAATTATAGGAATCTTATCTAAAGAAAGCGGTCTTAAGCATGCTGTTTGAAGGATTAATTCTGAATCTTCTAAAAAAGGAAAAATTTCCAAGACAGATTCCAAAATATTATTTAATCCATAAGATGTTGGGTTTTCGTCAAAACCAGAGTCTTCTTCTGTTGTTCCAGCCCAAATCAATCCATCTTGCTTAGTCGTTACATAATTTGGACCCCAATGGAATCCTTTATCCAAAACTTCATTACTTTTTAGTCTTAAAATTTGTCCTTTTAAAGGTTTTATAGGAATTTCAATACCAAACCATTTAGAAAATTTATTACTCCATGGACCAGCAGCAATAACAACTTTTTTTGCAAATAATTCACTACCATTTGAAAAAATAATTTTTTTTATTTTTGATCCTTCTAAAGAAAAATCTATAACTTCGGAATTTATAATATTAGTATTTTGTTTTTCTGAAGCTATAGCTAATGCAAGAGTTAGTTTATATGGCTCAACACCACTAGAAAAATTAGAAACAAGTCCAGATAAAACTTTTTTTCCTAGTCTTGGTTCTAATTTATATAAAGATTTTTTATCATACCATTCATATATTTCTTTATTATTTTCATATATTTTTTTTAATTTCGTTTCTTGTTTTTTATTTAGAGATAGTTCAATATTTGGATAAATTTTATATCCATAATTTATACCCGAATCTTTTGGTAAACTATTAGAAAGATTTTTATGTAATTCATAAGAATATTTACTTATTTTGTCATAAGGAGATTTAGGATCTAAACCGATATGTGGTGTAATGCCTCCATAAGCAAATCCTGAAGCATGGCTTGCAACAGAATCTTTTTCAATCAAAGCAATTTTTTGTTTTTCTAAAGAAGCATAGTAGGCTATAGATGTACCTACTATACCTCCACCAATTATTGCTATGTCATAAATTATTTTCTTCATAGATTTAAAAAATTACTCTATAATTATTATTTTTTCTATATTTAATATTTCAATTTGAAATATTTTTTTTGTAAAGATCAACATGATTTTTTAAAAGATCTTGATAAACATTATGTCTATTTTCATCAGGTAAAAATGTATTATATTTATTTAAATCTAAATTATCTGTTTCGTTAAATAACCCCAAGGTAGTTAGGCATAAAATTGCCGATCCTTTTGAAGTTTCTTCTGTATTTCCAAAAATATTCAAAGGGACATTTAAAACATCTGAAATAGTTTGTGTCCACCATGAAGAATTTTTAATAGCTTCACCACTAACAAATATTTGTGCATTATTAGTATAATTTTTTAATAATCCATAAACTAAATAGAATCTATAAGCTACTGATTCTAAAATAGCTTGTAAAATATCAACTGAGCTGTTTGATAATTTAATCCCACTTATTATACCTAATGAATTATTTGACCAGCCAATAGATCTTTCTCCAGAAAAAAATGGTAACACAGATAATCCATGTTGACCTGGAGTAAGGTTTTTCAAGTAAGAATCTAAAAGTCTATCTTTTGGTAAATTTAAGTTATTATTTGCCCATTTAATTAAATTACCTCCTTCAGAAAAAGATCCTCCTAATAGAGAGCGGTCTTTTCCTAATTTATAAGACCATAACCCTTCTGGAATATTTTTTGGATTATCTTTCATAATTACTCTCATTGCTCCAGTTGAACCAATAGTGAGAGCAATTTTATTTTCATTTACACAACCACTTCCTATATTAGCTGAAGCTCCGTCACCAACAGAAAGAAAAAATTTAGATTCTAGTAATTTAGGCCATCTTTTAGAATAAGTTTTGTTTAAATTTATTTGGTAATTTTCATAAGATTTTAATTGAGGCAAATTTTCTAAATCTAAATCTAAATAATCTAATAATTGAGAATCCCAGTCTAATTCATGTCTATTAAGTAACCCGCTCCATGAAGAAATAGAATAACTAGCAAAATATTCTTTAGACTTAAACCACTTAGAATATAAATATGTAGAAAAATCTAAATATTTATATATTTTTTTTACTAAATGAGGGTTATTTTCTTTTAACCACATTATTCTAGGAGGCACATATGAAGTATGTTGCATTACTCCTGTGTGATCATGTAGAACAGATTCATTAAGTTCAATTTTTATTTTTTCAACTTGTTTATAGGTTCTGGTATCAGCATAAGTAAATATAGGAGTAATAGCTTCTCCTCTATGGTTTATGCCTAGAATAGTACTAGCCATAGAATCAAAACTTACTGCAATAATTTTTTCAACAATATCAATAGACTTTTCTAATATTAAATCAATAGATCTTTCAACAAGTAATCTTAAATGTTCAGGATCTTGTTCAGAAGTTCCATCAATTTTATTTATGATTTTATGTGGAATTTTTACTGACATTTTAGGAATATTTTTTGCAAATGTATCAAATAGAGATGTTTTTATGCTAGAAGTTCCAATATCAACTACCATTACAGATTCTATTATTTTCTTTTGATTATTCATATCTAAATATTTTTTTTAAAATTATAAACTTTTATATACTTAAATTAGCATATTGTACTTGTCATATTATTATAAGCTTATAATTATGTTTACATCTAAATCTAATCTAAAAAAATCTAATAATATTTTTTTTAAAAATATTAAGTTTAGAAGCTTACTGTTAGGTTTATTTTTCTTTAATTGTTCTGATTGGATTGAAAGATTATGTATAAGTTGGCTAATACTCAATGCTACTGAATCTATATTAGCTACTACTTCAGCATTTGCAATTACACAAGTTGTACAAATGATTTCTTCTCCATTTACAGGAGGTGCTGCAGATAAATTTGGTAGAAATAAAATCACAATATTAAATGGTTTTGGAAGATTTATTATTCTATCAGCTTTAGCATATTTTATTTATGAAGAAAAAAATTTTATAACCTTAGCTTATATTGCAGCCGCTATTAATGGATTAAACAGGTCGTTTATAGTTCCTTCAATACAAGGAAATATATTAAATTCAGTAAAAGTGAATGAAAGAATAAAAGCTATGTTATTTTATTCTTTAATCATGAGATCTACAGCAATAATAGGAGCATTAATTGGTGGTGCGTTCTCTATTTTATTAGGCATAGAAGAGGCTTTACTACTAGCTGGAGTAATTGGGCTAATTGGAGCAATATATATGTTATTTATTACTAAAAATTCTCAAGAGATTAAAAATAATGAAAAATATTTTCAAGGTATATTTTTAGGTTTAAAATTAGTTTTTGGAAATTTATATACAAGAAATTTACTTATTTTTGCAGGTATTGTAGAAATATTTGGATTCTCATTTTTTAGCCTTTTATCTTCAATAAGTAAATTTATTTTAAACTCTGAAATTGGAACTTTAAGTATTTTGCAATCTGCGATAGGACTAGGTTCTGTTTTTGGAATAATATTTTTATTCAAATGGAAAGATATAAATAAAGCACATATATTAACTTCATATATAACTATATTTTTTGGAATTTCGATTTTTTTTGTGTCAATATTTCCACATTTTTTAATAGTACTGTTTTTTTTATTAATAATAGGAGCATGCTCAGCATGTTTTGATGCTATTCAGTGGATTTTCTTACAAAAAAATATTCCAGATCACTTAAGAAGTACTGCTGTTTCAGCTTGGTTTATAACCATAGGCTTTGGGTGGACTGGCCATATAATTCTTGGGTTTTTATCTGATAATTATGGTCTTAAAACTACAACTATATTTACTGGAATTATTCTAATGGTTTCAGGAGTGATATATTTGATAAATACAAAAAATATTAATTAGATATTACATTATTTTTTTTAGCTAAAAATTCAATCATATTTAGAACATCCTCTTGTATATCCTCTAAGTCCTTTATTCTTAATTCTAATTCTTCTATTTTTTTTTCAATCATATTTGTTTAATTTTTTAGTTTAAATAATTATATTAATTTTTTAGAAATAATATTCTCATTATGGCTAGTCAAAGCTCTTTCTAGTTTTATTAATAAAATAAACTAAAGATAACATTACAGGAACTTCAACTAAAACACCTACTACTGTAGCCAAAGCAGCTCCTGATTCAATTCCAAATATACCTATAGCAACAGCAACTGCCAATTCAAAAAAATTTGAAGTCCCAATTAAACAAGCTGGAGCAGCTATTTTATGAGGTAATTTCCATATATAAGAAATTAAATAACCTAAAAAGAAAATTCCATAGGTTTGAATTAGTAAGGGTATTGCTATAAGAAAAATCAATAAAGGAGAATTTAATATTTTTTCTCCTTGAAATCCAAATAATAAAACTACAGTTAAAAGTAATCCAAGAATTATTAAAGGCTTAATAGAATTTGTAAAAAATTTAATTTTAATATCATTATTATGAAATACTAAATTTCTTGTAAAGTAGCCAATTGATAATGGAAATAATACATATAGAACAACTGAAATAAGCAAAGTACTCCAAGGTACCTGTATTTCAGAAACTCCCAAGTAAAAGGCTGCTAAAGGTGCAAAAGCAAAAAGTAATATAATATCGTTAAATGATACTTGCAATAAAGTGAAATTAGGGTCCCCTTTAGTTAGATTACTCCACACAAAAACCATAGCTGTACAAGGAGCAAGTCCTAACAGAATCATACCGGCAATATATTGCTTAGCATCTAATGGAGAAACAAAATTATTATACAAAATTTCAAAAAATAAAATCCCTAAAAGAGCCATAGTGAACGGCTTAACAATCCAATTAATAAATAATGTTAAAACAAATCCTTTAGTGACTATATTGCTTTTTGTTATCTTTAAAAAATCAATATTCAGCATCATTGGAAAAATCATTATCCAAATAAATAAAGCAATCAAAAGATTTACATTTTTGAATTCAAGTTTAGAAATAAACTTGAAAATTTCTGGGAAATAATTACCTGAAGTAATTCCTATAATAATACTTATAGTAATCCATAGAGATAAATATTTTTCAAAAATGCCCAAATTTATGTTTAGATATATAAGTAAATAATAAATAAAATTTTAGCATTTATTGTTAAAAGAACGTTAAAAAAAAGGTTAAAAAGAATTTAATTAATTTTTAACCTTTATTTAATAATTTATTAGTTAGAGTTTTATTTTTTAGAATGTAAAAAATAGTCAATATGTTCTATTTTTTTATACTCACTTAACTTTTTATTCATTTCAATATCATCCATATATTCTGATATTTCATGTATTTTTTTAATCAAAGAAAACATTTTTCACCTTTCTATAAAATTTCTATATTTAAATGGTAAATCTTAAATTTAATAATAAATATACTAGGATGTTAAATTTATGTTACGAAATTAGTAAAATATAAATATTATACAAAATAAAAATCTATAATATTATTATTTTTATCTAATTGAATTACGAATATTTGATAATAATATTAATATTATCAAAGTAATTTAAATAATTACGTTATTCGTATCAATCTTGTAGCATGCTGCCAAGGCTAATGCCCAAAGAATCTGAAATAGACTTTAAGGAGGCAAGAGATACGTTCTGTTTACCTTGTTCAACCGCACTAATAAAGGTTCTTGCAAGACCTGATTTTTCTGATAATGTATTCTGACTTATATTCATATTTTTTCTAACAGTTTGAATTTTATAACCTAAAGACATCAAAATTGTTTCTAAAGGAATCATTGAAGGGTTTGAGTCCACGAGGGAATTTGCTAAGGTTATTGCTTGAAGGGGATTTTCAGCAAATCCATCAATATTCTTATTTGATTCTTTGATTAATTGAGCTCCAGGTCCACCAATTATAATTTTAATATTTTTTTCGAGAGTTTTTATTAATTGAATAGCCTCTTCTAATTTAGATTCACTTTTAGGATAAGTTGACGATAAAAGTACAAAATCAGGAAGTGAAGCACGAATGTAAGTGATTAAATCATTATTTGGTATTGAACTACCTAATAATTCAACATTCCATCCATCCCATCTAAAAAAATCAGCCGACATATAAGATCCAATTACATGCTTGTCATCTTCTATAGTTGATAATGATATTTTTAAACCATTTGGCTGTGGAATCCTAAAATTATTTCTAACTGTATCCATCAATAATAAGCAGAATTGAGTAGCTCTGTGTTCCTCTGAAATTAAAATTTTACCTTCATGCCACAAAGTTCCAACATGGTTCAATATACTTCTAATAAGGTCAAGATATATTACTGCAGGAGACCATTGTTGATTAATTATCATTCTAGTAACATTATTTGCTTGATTATAGTGACCATTAACTAAAGAATATTGCAATTGGTTACAAACAGATTGGATTTCTTTTTTTGGCGGTACATACCAATTAGAATTCATAAATTTCCCCCTAGTAATAAAACGTTTATTTGATAACTATATCAGACATATAATATTTTTGGGCCATTATACGCATCAAATATGGGATTATATTAATATAAGATTTTTTAGGAGACATAATATGGTAATGATAAATAAAACCTGCGCTGCTTGCTCTGGCAACTTGTATCTTTATTCTGATATTGATGGATTTAATAGCCTTAAATGTATGCAGTGCTCAAGAGAATATAATGAAGAAACTATTGATAAAGGAAAAACAAGTGCAGCATAATAAAGATTGTAAACTTTGTGGTCTCGCTCCAGCAGATCACATTATAAATAAGTCATTATTTGGTATTTATCCAGGTTGTAAATTAGAAAATAATTTTCTTACAAAATTTAAAAAAGTTATTTTAAAATGGATTTAAACTCAAAAAAAACTATTTTAATAGGTGCTAGTAGTGATATTGCTCAGCCAGTAATTACGGCATTAAATAATCAAGAAGAAAAAAATGAAGTAACTATTATTAGTAGAACAAAGTTAATGAACATTCCGTTTAATAATAAACAATTTATTATTAAAAATTATAAAGAAGATTTATTAAAAGTTTTTGATGAATTAAATTTAGTAGGTTCAAATTTATCGGTTATAAATTTTACTGGGTCATTGATTTTAAAACCATTACACCTTGTTAGAGAAGAAGAGTTTTTGCAAACTTTAGAAATAAATCTTATGACTAATTTTAGGGCTTTAACAAAAATTTTAAAGTTAAATTTAAAGTCATTAAGTTATTTGGCTTTTTCTTCTGTAGCAGCAAGTTATGGTTTAGCTAATCATGAGGCTATATCTTCAGCAAAAGCAGGAGTTGAAGGCTTACTAAGGTCATGTGCAGCAAGTTATGGGCATAAAGGGTATAGGTTCAACTATATTTCTCCAAGCCTAATTGAAACAAAACTAACTAAAAAGCTATTGAATAGTGATGCAGCAAAAGAATCGATTAGTAAAATGAACCCTCTTAAAAGAATTGGTGTCCCTGAAGATTTATTAAGTGCAATTTTATGGCTTATATCTGACAAATCATCTTTTGTAACTGGCCAAAATATCAATATTGATGGAGGTTTGAATAATATTAATTCAAGAATGATTCAATGAATAAAATAATAAATGAAATTCCAAACCTAGACTATTTTGAAAAATTCTATGAAGGTGTATCTATAAATAAAGAAAATCATAAATTTAATAAATTATTAGAGAATTTAGTTAGATAATTTTTTTTGTAGTAATAATTATTTTCCTTTTTAAAAACTAAAAATTAAATAGGATGATAAAATTTTATTATGAAAAAAATCAAAAAGAAATTTTTAGTAATAACAGGATTGTTAATCTTCTTTACCATTACAATAACCGGATGTAGCAACGAAAATATAAATTCTGAACCTAACAGTTTAAAAGTTAAAGAAATTGAAAACTTGAACTCTGAAATTAAAGGGTTCAGTTCTAATAAATTAGCAATAGATCAAAATGTATTTTGGATAAAGGGGAGTGGAATTGTAAGCCAACCTCAAGATAAAATTGAAATAAATATAGCTATAGAACAAAGAGATAAAGATATTATCAATGCATCGAATATTGTTAATTCTAATGTAGAAAAAATTGTTAATATAGCTAAAAATCTTGGTATAAAGGAAGAGGATATTGTAACTAAAGAATTTTCAGTTTCTCCTGTAGAGAGATGGGTGCAGAAAAAAGATGAATATGGAGAATATGGAGAAAATCAAATAATAGCTTATAGAGTTTATAATTCTATTTTGATAACTTCAGAAGACATAAATATTGTTACACAATTTATAGATTTATCAACCATAGAAGCAGGAAACTCTCTAAGAATAAATAATATAACTTTTAGTGCTAAACAAGAAAAAGAAAACAAGGTTTTATCCAGAGAAAAAGCAGTTGAAGATGCACTAGAAAAAGCAAGTTTTTATGAAGAAAAATTAAATATTACCTTAGGAGAAATAATTTATTTTGAAGAATTTTCTCCATATAGTAATCAATCTATGGAAAACATGCCTATGATGAGAATGGCAGCTGAAGGAATGCCAACTAGTTCTTTATACTCAGGTGAATCAGAAATATTAAGTGAAATATATTTAGGATTTGAAATTAAATAAATGAAGAAATTATTATTATTTATTTTTATTATTTTTTTGTTTGTGTCTTGCACTGAAAAAGATAATCTTTGCTCATCCGATAATTTATTATGTAGTTTTTTTGAAATTCATTATCCAGAAAATAGTACTATTGGTAAAAATAACGCCCAGTTATCACAGGTTGATTTAGATTCTTATAAAAAAATAACAAATGATTATTTAAATGATTCAAATTCTGAATCTATATTTCATCTATATTCAAACGGAATTTTTATTCCAAGATTTTCATACGCTATATTAAATGAATTTGAAGAAGAAGAATTATGGCTAGGGGTTGCTTTATATCCTAATGATAAAAAAAACGCTCTTTTAGAAACTTTAAATATTTTCTATACTAATAATGATATTAAATTAGCAAATGAATCGATTTACGGAACCTGCATTATCGATGAAAATTCTTATTTAAATTCTATTTCCACTAAAATCTATAATTGTAATAAAGATAATATTTATAGTTACGATTATTGGATTGAGCAGGAAAATTATATGTGGAGAATAAAATGTGTTTGGGAAAATTCCAATTTTTTATTACGTAATTCGAAAACTGAAATTTACGAAGAGGTTATCTCTTCTGATACGTGCAGAAGGTCATTTGAGTCTTTCAAATCTAAAATAGATTAATTTATTTTAAAATATTTTTCTACCTCTAATAATCCATCGATAAAAGTGTTAACTTCTTCCTTTGTATTGTAAAGATAAAAGCTAGCTCTTGCTGCGGCTACAATTTCATATGATCTTACTAGGGGCATAGCACAATGATGCCCTGTTCTGATTGCAATTCCAAATTTATCTAAAATTTCTCCAATATCATGAGGATGAAGAGAATTATGGGTAAATGAAATTACTCCTCCCCTATCAGATTCTCCTTTAGGTCCAATGATTTTATAATTCTTTAACTTAATAAATTTAGATAAAGCATAGTTTGTAATTTCTTCTTCATGATTAAATACTTCTTGCATTCCTATTTTATTTAAATAATCTATTGCGTAGCCTGTGGCTATAGCATCAGCGATATTAGGAGTACCTGCTTCAAATTTATATGGTAAGTCATTCCATTTTGCAGATTCATAAGTAACTTCAGAAATCATATCCCCTCCAAAATAAAAAGGAGGCATTTCTTCAAGTAAACTTTCTTTACCAAATAAAACTCCTATTCCTGTTGGCCCCAGCATTTTATGTGCAGAAAATGTGAAAAAATCACAATCTAAATTTTTCATATTTACAGGAAAATGAGGAGCACTTTGAGCCCCATCTAAAACTAAAATAGTTCCATATTTTTTTGAAAGATCTCTTAGCTCAGATATTGGGTTAATTACACCTAAAACATTAGACATATGTGTAATCGCTATAATTTTTGTATTTTTATCAATAATTTTTTTTGCTTCTACTAAATCTATTCTTCCTTCTAAATTATGATTAAGATATCGTAAAGTTGCTCCAGTTTGTAAGCAAAGTTGTTGCCATGGTACTAGGTTAGAATGATGCTCCATTCTTGAAATAACTATATTATCAGTTGGCTTAACTAAATTTCTCAATCCTATTGAAACTATATTTAAAGATTCACTAGTATTTCTAGTCCATATTACTTCTTGAGGTTTACAGTTTATGAATTTAGAAACTTTATTTCTTGCATCCTCATATTTATCAGTCGCTTCTACTGAAAGGGTGTGAACTCCTCTATGAACATTTGAATTATAAGAAGAGTAATAATCAGAAAGACTATTAATTACTGAATTAGGTTTTTGCGAAGTTGCAGCATTATCTAAATAAACTAATGTATTGTTATTAATTTTTCTTTGCAGTATAGGAAAATCTTTTCTTACTTCACTAACATCATATTTTTTTATCATAATTTATTTTTAAAGTTTATTATTTTTAATTTTACATCATTATTGATAGAATTTATGATATTATAAGTGACCATGACTAATAAAATTTTAACTAATATTAATTGTATGTGTTGCTGTTGTATGAATAACAACAGGTTTCTTTAATGTGTTAAAATTAGTTTGAAAATAGCATTTTATTGAAACCCCGAAAGGGGTTTTTTTTATGGAGATTTTTTTGATAGAAAAAAGTAAAAACTTATATTTTTCAACTCAATTTATAATTGGGGTCGTATTACTTATATCTGTTTTTATAATTAGTTATTTAATTTCTTCAGATAGCTACTCAGATGCCGCTATTTGGATTGCTGCATGTGGATTAGGATTTACGTTACAAAAGTCTAGATTTTGCTTTGCATCATCCTTTAGAGATTTATTTCTTTTTGGTTCAGGTCAAAATATGAAAGGAGTATTAATAGCAATAGGAATAGCTTCAATAGGTTTTACTGGTATATTAAGTTGGATATTACCTAATCCACTTCCTGGTGAATTCCCTTCAACTGCTCACGTTCTTCCTGTAGGAATTTCTACTATTATTGCAGGGAGTATTTTTGGAATAGGTATGGTAACAGCTGGAGGTTGTGTCTCTGGAACTATTTATAGAATAGCAGAAGGATATGTCGCTTCAATGGTTACAATGATTGGTATTTTTATAGGAACAATTATTTTAATATTATCTTGGGATTTCTGGTGGGATAAATTAATAAGCAATGAACCAAAAGTTTTCCTGCCTTCAAGCTATTCTTTAGGTTATGGATTTAGTTTAGGCATTACACTTATTTTATTATTGATTGTTTATTTGATTATAATTTTTATCGAAACAAAATCAGGAATAAATGAATTTGTAATTACAAAAAAAAACCAACCTATATCAAAAAGTTTTTATCAAAGAATAAACCAAAGTTTCTCAAGTATTTTTATAAGAAGCTGGTCTGTAAAAGCAGGTGGAGTATCTTTAGGTTTTATTGCTATTATTTATTTTCTTTTTCACTCACCACCAGGAGTTACAGGAGAAATAATAAAACAGTCAATATCATTATCTGAATTTTTCAATATAACTAATGGCCCAATGAAAGGTATATCATCTTTAAGTGGATGCCTTGGTGCAAGTATTGGAAAAGGAATAATTTCACACACTTTTGTTAGCACTATAGGTGTTTTCTTTGGCGCACTCGTTTCTGCTTTACTAGCTCATGAATTTAAAATTCGTACACCAAATGAAGCCAAAAGATACTTTCAATCTCTAGGCGGAGGTATTTTAATGGGGTTTTCAGCAAGCTTAGGTATTGGGTGTACGATAGGAGCTTTTTTTTCTGCAATTGCTTCTTTTTCATTATCGGGGTGGGTGTTTGGATTAAGTCTATGTATTGGATCATTTATTGGCACTAAAATAATTAGAGCAATAGGGTAAAAATGAAAATTATGAATAAAATAAATTTGGTAGGAAAACCCGTCAAAGAACAATTATTAACAGTTGAAAAAATTTTAATTAACAAATTTAAAGAAAATCATATTGAGATAATCACCAATGAGGAAATATTAATTAAATATATACCTCCAAAAGCTATAGAAAAAAAAATGAAAATAAAAATTAAAAGCCTAAATAATAACTGGCACATTACACTAGAAAAGGAGTGATATATGGATAGTAACGAGAAAAAAACATTAGATTTAAGAGGTGAAATTTGTCCTTATCCAATGTTAAAAACTAATGAAGAATTAGATTCAAATACAGGATTAAATATCCTAGAAGTTATAACTGATCATTCACCTGCTCTTTCAACTATTCCACCTCAAGCCTTAAAAAGAGGATATGAAGTAGAAATACTTGAAATAAAAAACAGTGAATGGAAAATAGTTTTATCTAAATAATAATAAATAATTAAAAGGAAAGAAAAATGAAAAAAATTATAATAATAACTCTAATTGTTGGAGCAATATTTATAGGCTGTAGCTCAGAATCCTCAAGTGATTCTTCTTTTGATACTAAAGGATACGCAAGTACAGATAAGTTAGTATCTGCAGAATGGCTAAATAATA
>TARA_B110000438_G_scaffold290123_1_pt1 | contig 13636 bp, 9 predicted proteins | sample TARA_B110000438 | Tara Oceans TARA_B110000438 (sample SAMEA4398413) | marine metagenome | biome: Polar Biome; feature: [MES] marine water layer (ENVO:01000295) within the mesopelagic zone...; material: water (ENVO:00002006), including particulate matter (ENVO:01000060) such as...... | reverse complement strand
ATTTACCGCGTCCTCAGAGTATCATGGCCATTTAGAAAACAAGTCCGGCGATGTTGTTATCACAAAGATCGGCTATATTAATCAGGATCCTGAATTTTTATTAATGACGGACTCCGGAGATACGACCCAATTAGATGTTCGCGGTTATTCCCATTAAGGCACCAAGCTAAGAAAAAATGGAACATACGTATCTAAGTCAAGGTTTGTTGGACACTCATAATTTGGGCAAGCTATTCGTAGAGAGCATCCCTGCGGGAACGACAATCGCTCTAGTTGGAACGCTAGGTGCGGGTAAAACGGCGTTTGTTCAAGGTGTTGGGCATGCATGCGGTATTGCCGCCAATACGATCACTAGTCCCACGTTTGTGTTATGCAACGAATACGTCGGTACCCACTGCATTTATCACCTCGACGCCTATCGCTTGGCTGATTCCGATGAGTTCAACCAGCTTGGCCCAGAAGAAATGTATCAGTCTACACATTACGTGTTTGTGGAATGGGCGGATCGCGTAGTTAACTGTTTACCACGTGAATATATTACAATACAAATCAATGTTAAATCTCATGACTCTAGATTGTTTGTAGTAAACTCCACGGGCACTTTGGAACACGACGTCCAAAGGTGGATGGATGCGGTTAACAACCAATAATATTCCGGATAATGGTGTAACCCGACTTGAAAAAACAAACTCATGTATATCTCGGTTGGGATGCGACTCCAATCGATTCGCTTACCAGTTGGCTGACCTCTCAGTATACGCAAAACAATGAGCTGGACTTGAGTGATACAATTATTGTATTGCCAGCGGCAACGGCAGTAAAATCGCTATTAACGCGATTGATTGCGCATTGCCAAACTCAGGGACTGTTGTTTTTCCCCCCGACAGCGGTCACTCTCGGTCGTTTGCCGGAGTACCTATATAAGGTAAAACCGACTGCTTCCGATTCATTGCAAGCGATGCTATGGGCTGGAGTCGCGCGGAAGGCTGCGGTCAATAACGCATTGAACTGCGTTTTTCCCACGCCTCCACATTTAGATCACTTTGCGCCGTGGCATGCAATTGGCGAAACATTGGCAAAATTACACACTCAATTGGCTGGTAATCACCGGAATTTTGAATCAGTTGTTAAATATTGCGAGGAATCCGGCCATGCGACCGAGGTAAAGCGCTGGCAACAACTTCAATCCTTGCAACAGTCCTATCACGCCGAGCTCGATCGATTAGGCTTCTGGGACATTCAAACCGCGCGAATGATAGCTGTACAAGAATCTGAATGTTCTACGGATAAGGACATCATCGTTGCTGGTTGTGTTGACATAAACCGAACCATGCAAGGAATGCTAAACGACGTGTCTGACAACTTGACCGTCCTCACATTTGCACCGGAAAGCGAAAGGACTCGTTTCCAGGATAATGGAGCCTTGAATGTACCCGAATGGCACGACCAGCCGATTGATATCTCCTCAAACCAACTGACCATGGTGGAATCTCCTAATGCACAAGCTGTGGCCTGTGCCGCTGCCATCGCTGAGCATTCCACAGCGGGAGCCACGCAACAAGATTTTGTGATCGCCTGTCCTGACGTCAACGACGAACCCTATATTTTACGTCTGTTTGAGAGACAATCTACACCCGTCAATCCGCTGCACGGTCGCTCACTCCATGGTAATATTGTCGTCTCTACATTGAGACTACTCGGCGACTTTATCGAATCCAATAGTTATCAATCATTTTCATCACTGCTTCGTCTGCCCGACATCCAACAATACCTCATCGACGCAGGCATCACCGATGACTTAATATCGATGAGTGACGACTTCCACGAAACACACTTGCCAAGTCATACAGGTCGACTGCGAGGGGAGCCAGGTAAATTCGCAAATCTAGCAGCGGCGCTCCAAGCGTTGGATGACTTGGTATTACCGTTGTCTTCGGGTTCGGAACGCATATCGCATTGGTGCGGTGTCATTTTGGAGGTTCTCAATAGTATTTATGGACAGCGGCTAGTAGAAAAGAACCACCCTCCGGATTCTGCAGTCCTTTGCGGGACGCGAGCAATTGCTCGATCACTTTCTGAACTTGCTGATACTGATGACTCAGTTCTGATGGAGTGCAATGTCATTGAATGCATTGATTTAGCTCTGCAACTCGCCAGTACACAATTCGAACCAATCCAGTCTACAGGCGGCATAACAATAACCGGTTGGCTGGATGTGGTTTGGGGGGAACAATCCCATGTCCTAGTAACCGGCTTCAATGACGGTACGATTCCATCCTCAATTACATCAGATCTATTCCTTCCCAATTCACTACGAACGGCGTTGGGACTCGTTGACAACGCAATGCGATTCGCCCGTGACGCTTATACTACGACTCTTTTGGTTCATAGTCGTGCAACTGTGGCCTTTTACTGCAAAAAAACAGATGCGGCAGGAATGCCGTTGTGGCCAAGTCGAATAGCACTCACCGGAGATCCACAGCGCGTAGCGGAAAGATTAAACGACTTCTCGAATGTCGCGTCGCGGACGACGTCTATTTCACCCGTTTACAATGTATCCTCGAAGCCTGCAGCGCCGCTGGAAATAGAATTTTCCAAGATTGGTAAATCTGACTTTACGGTGACGGAATTCAAGGACTATCTTAATTGCCCGACACGGTATTACCTGAAACATATCCTGAAAATTCGCTCTGCATCCGATAATTCTCATGAACTATCCGCTTTCGCATTTGGCAATTTAGTTCATCATACTCTGAATGATTTTGGGCTTTCTGATTTACGTGACAGTACCGACGGCGACGTTATTTACAGTTATTTAGAATCGCGGCTACGGGCACGCGCGGAAAAACTTTATGACGAATATTCTTTCGGCGTAATTCAGGTCCAGCTAGCGCAGTTAGCTGATCGTTTACGAGCTTTTTCAAATTGGCAATCGGCTTGGATAGCTGACGGTTGGGAGATTATCGAAACTGAGTATAACTGCAGCCCAATGCCACTATCACTAGACCACCCCAACTTGACTATTCGTGGCCGAATTGACCGTATCGACTATCATGCAGAAACATCCCGTTGGTCAATTTTTGACTACAAGTCATCAGAAGCGTGCAATCCTCCAGAAAAAATACACAATCGCACTGACGTTCCCTATTGGAAAGACCTCCAATTACCGTTATATCGCCATCTAGCGAAATCAATCACGGGTACTACCAAGGTCGGCTTGGGTTACATCAATATCTGTAACGATTCGAAAACTATAGGCGCGTATTTTGCGGGATGGGACCAGGACCAATTAGAGACCGCCGACCTTGTTGCCTTAAATGTGATGCAAGCCATCAATGCAAACCAGTTTGAGTTGCGCAGCGATACGACGCCGAACTTCTTAAGCGAATTCTCTTATCTACTAGGCGACAACGCCTTGGACAAACCCGCCCACAATATCGAGCGCGAGGTAATCGAATGACTATCAAGAACACTTTATTGCGGGCGTCAGCCGGAACTGGAAAAACTTTTCAATTATCAAACCGATATATTCATTTAATTTTAGATGGCACGTCGCCGGACAAGCTTTTAGCAACTACCTTTACTCGCAAGGCCGCAGGGGAGATCTTAGATCGGATATTTAAGCGGTTGGCTGCGGCAACCGCATCGGAAACAGAAGCAAAGGAACTTAGCAAGCACCTTAAAACAGATCCCATCAGTCCGCAACGGTTCGGCGAGGCTTTAATTTTCTTGTCCCGCAACCTGCACCGCATCAACGTAAGCACCCTCGATTCCTACTTCGCGAAGCTTTTGACAAATCACGCCTATGAGCTTTCAATCGGGGCCGATTGGTCCATCGCATCTTCAGGCGAGCAAGCAGAGCAAAAACAACGTGCGGTCATGGAATTACTCGGCGAATTAAGTGTTACTGAGTCAGCACGGCTAATGCGATTCATCAATAACGGTAAATCCAATCGCAGTATTTTGTGGTCTCTCAATAAAACGATCGATAGTCTGATTTCACCATTTTACCAGTCGCCGACAAGCGCCTGGAACAGCGACCTGCGGTCAGAATCAGGCACAAATCTTTTGACTGACGATCAACTATCTTCGGCTATCGTGGACATCTCTAGTCACCTGGAACACGACGAATGTAGCACTTTCTGCAAGGCAATGGCTAAGGATCTGCTGTCGTTTAACGCCAGGGACTGGGACGGTGCTCTAAAATCAGGATTCTTTAAGAAAATCCTCAACGGCGACGTCACATACAGCAGCAAACCAATACCTTCCAGCCTGCTCGCCGCGTATCGTCCCTTAAGGCAACACGTTACCGCTCATAAAATACTGGAAATTGAAAATCAGACACAGGCAACCTTTTCAGTCTTATCGCAATACACGACGATCTTGGAACGGATCAAACGCGAAACCAATCGCTTGGAATTTAGCGACGTGCCGAGATTAATAGACCGGGGCGGGCGCGACTTTAAATCAGCATTCCGAATGGATGGCACGATCGACCATTTACTACTAGACGAATTTCAGGACACTTCCCTTCCCCAATGGAATATTGTTGAACCTCTAGCGCTTTCCATTTCCCAACAGCCTGATAGGTCGTTTTTTTGCGTGGGTGATGCGAAACAAGCGATTTACGGTTGGCGCGGTGGGCGACGGGAAATATTCAAGCGGTTAGAAACAAGCCTAGATGACATTCACGCCGACAAGTTGGATGATAGTTATCGTTCCTCTAGGGTCGTTGTTGAATTCGTGAACAATGTATTCCAAACTCTCGACGCGCATCCTAATCCCAGCGTCCATGCAGACACATTAACAAGGTGGAAGTCCGATTTTGTGGCTCTAACGCCAATTTTAGAACACGACGGATATGTTGAGTACGCAAACGCGGACGTCGGAACTAGCTCCAGTGAACGCATGCAAGCTTGCTTAACACTTGCTGTAGACAAAACTGAGGCGTTACTTGCCGAAAACCGCGAAATGGATATTGGAATACTTGTTCGTACCAACGAGTCAATCGCAATCCTCATGCATCTGTTGACTACCCGTGGAATTGCTGCCAGTGAGGATGGAGGTAATCCGCTTAGTAACTACAGCGCCGTGCAAACCATCCTCTCGGCTCTGTCACTAATCGAACACCCCGCAAGTACTGTTGCTCAATTTCACGTCGCTCACTCACCGTTATCTAAGTTGTTTGGCTATGAGCAGGGGGCCTCCCTCGGCCACGTCGACGTCACGTCTTCATTGCAGTTCCGGCGCAGGATCGCGGCTAACGGTTTTCATTCCGTGCTGGCCGAACTTGTACTGACCTTGGAACCCCATGTCGACAGAGTTCAGTTTACACGACTTGAACACCTACTAGCATTCGCGGATATATTCACATTTTCGACTGGCTCTCGACTCGACGAATTTATCGAAGCGGTGGAAAAAGAAAGGTTTAGCGACCCTGAATCATCTCGAGTTAGGGTCATGACGATTCACCAGTCAAAAGGCTTAGAATTTGACGCGGTGATTTTACCAACCCTGGAGTCGGGGTTGGCGCCTCGTTCACCCACGTACGCCGTGACTCGAAACTCCGCATCACAACAGATCACGGACGTTTTTATGTATCGCAGCAACCAAATACAGGAATTACTTCCAAGTCGCTACCGTGAAGCCTGTAGGAGTAGATTGGCGGAACTCGTCAACGAAAGTCTTTGTGTTCTATATGTCGCATTAACACGTGCCGCACGGGCGCTTTACATCATCGGTCCCTGTAAGCCGAAATCTCCCAAATTGCCCCCACTAAATAGCGCCGGTGTTATTCAAATGTCCTTCACCGACGAATACTCACAAATTCCTAATAGTGTTGTTTATCATGACGGAAATGAAAATTGGTTTGAGGAACTACCAATTTACGACCCTAAACCACTAGAACCGCTATCCACGCTCCCGGTTCCGCTATCCAAGGAATCAGCAACGGACCCAACTCCTTTGGTCAGTGCCTCCCCGTCCTCACTTGAGGGCGGAGACCGCTTTCTGCTGTCCGGCGTTTTGCGGGCATCGTCAGCGCCGGCACTCATGTTTGGAACTCAGCTTCACTTCTTTATGGAACAGATAGACTGGGCGGAGGGCTCCTACTGGGACGTCGCCACGAATGAGTTTAATTCAAAATTCGGCGATGTTTCGTCCGCGTTACAAACACATCTGGCAATGTTTACCGAAAACGCGCCGCTGGCACACATTTTGACTACGGATTTCTATTTTGATGAATCCACAAGTCCCTTGAATGGATCAGATGGTTGGAACAGAGAAGCCACTCGTTTTGCAGTGCACAATGAGTATCCCATTTGTGCCTCGGTTGACGGAACTTTATTACGCGGATTTATCGATCGCTTGGTGGTCATGCGAGTGGACGATCGAATCGTAGCCGTTGACATTTGCGACTATAAAACTGACCGCGTTGCCCCTGATACGGATGAATTACAAGAATACATATCCCACTATCGCCCACAAATAACTGCGTATCGGAAAGCTATCGCCCAAATGTTCGCGCTGGAACATTCACAAATTGGGGCTCGCCTCATTTTTACCAGCGTCGGCGTACAGGTTGCCGTCTAGTGTTACGCGAAGATTATCCTGGAGCGCTTCGATAAATCCCGACGAATTGTAAAACGGTCTAATCTTATCGACGGCTAACGTCCTCTCGGAATCGATTGACGCGATTGCGCCTTCAATATCTTCAATGTATTGTCGGCATCCCAAATATGAACTAAAGGCAGAGGTAACGAGGACTAGAATTCTCGAATACCCATTTTCGACTGCCGTAGCAAGCGTATCCTCTAAATAGGGGTTCCAATTTCTGTTACCAAACATAACAGGGAGATCGAAGCCGCGACGTTCCAGCTCTGCTGACAAATGTCGTACAAATTCCCTTTTTTGGCTATTAATTGGACTAATTGCACCAAACGCTTGATAATGTTCCGCTACCTCTATCAAGCGACTTTGCGGTACTTGTCGACCTCGAGTAACATTATCCAAGGACGGCAGCACATCTTCAGGCCCCTCGGACCCGCCAAACGACAAGACAAGCACCGCATCGTAACTGAGGGTTTTCCCGTTCTTGTGCGCTATTGATTTCTCACTCGTATACTATTCACCCTGCAATTGTCTATAATGGCGCCTACTGACACTTCGCGTCTACGGTTGGCGCACTCCTACTGAACATTCTCCTAGGGTCTTTGTGCCTTGCAATTAGCTCGTAATTTCAAATGATTCATAATTCAACACCTACGATAATTCGTAACGGTACAATCTTCGCATCTGACGGCAGTGCCCCTTACCCTGAGGGCGAATTGCATATCGTCGAGGGCAAAATCACCTACGTTGGTCCAAGCAACAGCGCCCCCACCGAACAGTCCAACAATTCATTAGTGATCGATGCGCAAGGGGGCACGATTCTCCCCGGCTTAATTGAGGCGCATTTTCACGCGACATACTTCAATGTGGAAACTCTTGAAGACTTGGATATTAAATATCCGGTCGAATATGTCACTTTACTAGCATCGCAAAATGCAGCCTGCGCGTTGGATCACGGTTACACATCCGCCCGTAGTGGTGGTTCACTTTTTAACATTGATGTTTGGCTTAAAAAAGCTATCTCCGAGGAGGTCGTTCGCGGCCCGAGATTAACAGCGAGCGGGCGGGAAATTTGCGGTGTAGGAGGTCTTATGGATTGGAATCCAGACTATCGAAAAATCGGAATGGATGGATTAGTTCTGTTGGTAAATGGACCCTCAGAGGCCACCGGCGCTGTGCGTAAACTTGTGAAGGACGGTGTCGAATGGATTAAGACCTATCCAACTGGAGATGCCGCTTCGCCCGACGTAAATGACCACCATTCGCTATGCATGACCTTCGAGGAAATGCACGCGGTAGTCACCACCGCACACAACCATGGCTTGAAGGTCACCGGACACTGCCGGGCCACAGAGGGAATAAAAAACGCCTTGCTCGCAGGCTTTGATTCGATCGAACATGGCACTTTTATGGACGATGAAACAATGCAGTTGTTGCTTGAACGTGACGTTCCCGTCGTTCCTGCCCTGTACTTTGAAAAGGCATCAATCCTGCACGGGCCAAGCTTCGATATGCCGCAAGAAGTTATCGACGGTCACCAAGAAACTCTTGATGCTGGTACTATCAGCGCGCAACGGATAATACGAGAAGGCGGTCGACTAGGACTAGGCGGAGATTACGGATTCGCATGGAATCCCCATGGGGACTATGCCAAGGAGCTTACATTTTTTGTGGACCACGTCGGGCTAACCGTTGAGCAGACTTTAATATGTGCCACGCGAACAGGAGCGGAGATAATCGGCGTTCAGGACACGCTCGGGACTCTTGAAACGGGCAAATTAGCCGACGTTCTGGTAGTCGCTGGTGACGTTATGAATGATATTAGTCTAATCGAGGACAAGAAAAACTTACTGGCCGTAATTCAGAACGGTATAATCAAAGCCGGCACCTTATATAAACCCAATTAAATCACGGAAACAACTTAATATGATTCGCAACTTATTATGCACCCTACCTATTGCTCTCGTGATTGTAATCTTCGGATCTTCAGTCTTCTCCGCCGAGGACTCTAGTTTGTCATGGAAAGTCATACCATTGGCGGTGGACGCAAACGAAGGAATAGATATCGCAGATTTCGATGGTGATGGGAAGTTGGACATTTGCGCGGGCAGATTCTGGTACCGCAATCCGGAGTTTCGAGCGCAACCCGTACGCTCCATCGATGATTTCAATGGCTATGTGGAAAGCAACGGCGATTTTGCATACGACATAAACAAGGACGGGAAGATGGATATAATTGCAGGTTCATTTATCCCCAGTACTGTGCACTGGTTCGAAAACCCCGGCAAAGAAAAACTTCGATTGGGTCAGCTTTGGAAAGAACACCTGCTCGTTGATACTAAGGCCTCCCAAAACGAAGGTCAGTTGATGGCTGATATCAATGGTGATGGTATTCCGGAATGGCTAGTTAACAGTTGGGGGAAGGATACACCTTTCTATGTTTGGAGTCTCAACTCAAACGGCCCTGACGGCGGACCCAGTTTAACAAAACATGTAATCGGGGAACGCGGAAACGGTCATGGGATGGGCGTGGGCGACATCACAGGGGATGGCCACGTGGACCTCCTGACGGGAAATGGATGGTATGAAAACCCTGGACCACCATATTTCGGTAAGCCTTGGCGCTATCATAAAGATTGGGCCGTAGATGGTGCCGTGCCGATGTTAGTCTTCGACGTGAACAAGGATGGAAAAAACGATGTCATATACGCATCAGGTCATAAATACGGCTTGTCCTGGTGGGAAAACAAAGGGAACAAAGACGGGACTGTGGAATTTGAGCATCATGAGATTGACAAATCTATCTCGCAGCAACATGCGCTTCATCTTGCAGATCTCACCGGAGACGGTAAGCCGGAGTTGATCACGGGTAAAAGGTATTTTGCCCATAATGGAGGGGACCCCGGCGCTAAGGACCCTATAGAAATATGCTATTTCGTGATAGATGCGGAACGAGCAAGTTTTCAGAAGCACACAATCAGTAAAGGCCGCATTGGTATCGGGCTACAAATTCGCACGGGCGACATCAATGGCGATGGAAAGCTGGATATCGCCGTTGCTGGGAAATCTGGAACCTATATATTGTTCAACCAAGGCCCCGCGCACAAATAGGCAGGCGTTGAGATACCCGATAGAGTCGATTGTTAGGCCGTTATTGTTATCGGACTGATGAGAATTATCATCTTAGATATTTACAACCCCAAGCTATTAGCCCAGAGAGCGTATCAATCCCCAGCTTTTCCTTGATGCGCTGTTTATAGGTATTGATTGTTGTACTCTTGACGCCCATCGACAGCGCTATCGCTGTGGTGTGCTTACCACTAATCAAGTTTCGTAAGCATTCAATTTCACGAACCGAGAGCGAATTGTGGGCCGCCTCGATGGGAACGGATGTTGCCATTACTGTAATATCGTCGGTGTCGACGGGGACCGCGTTGCATTCGTAGAGCATCGGTTCACCGCCAAAATAAAACGTCGCACGTAGGGTAATCGATTCGCGGTCAAATAGGACACTTTGAAACGCCATCCGAATTTCATTTCTCTCTGTATCGGTACGTACCCAATCCCAAGGTTGACTATAAATGACTTCAGACGCTGAATGCTTAATTAGAGGCTGCGCAAACACTATACGTCCACGTGAATCGTGCAGTGTAACGAGCGGATTATGAAGCGAATGGTCCATTTAGTGTCTCAATAATCGGTGTAGCAATACCGAACACTGTACCATTTTTAACCAGACTTTGCGTGATTAGCGGGGGATTTCTGCAACGGATAGACACTGATAGTACTGAATGTAGCCTAAAAAAGACCATCTATTAAAATAACAGGTTTTGGCATGCCTTTTGCTTTTACTCCTAATAGTTTCGTCAATGACCTTAATCTCAACCACGATCAAACGGAGAAACCAATGGTAAAACTAACGAAAACCCCCAGTCCACAAGAAATTGAAAAGATGTGTGAAAACATCCGTATGGGCTGGACTGAAATCGAGTATCGCAAACGCTCTGCACCAAGACCATTGCCAATATACAATGCGTCAACCGGTAACTGGCGCTATTTGTCACACGAGGAATATTCAACGCTCGGTGCAAGTTGTAAAAATTGAATCGTTGAGAGTCACACGCGACTAATTTCAGCGGAATAGCTGAGGATATTAAAACAACCCTCATCGGTGCGGACGTAAAATAATGTTCGGGTTCCAAACTATATCCAGCGCCGGTTATTTTCCCCGCGCATAATGGCGTTTCGCGAATTCGATATATTGACGCCAGTCGTATTCTAGTAAATTGTGCTTTCCTTCGCGCAAATGGTACGCCACATGCTTACCCACAGGTCGATTGGATGGAGGTGGTACCGTAACGCCTAATCCCACCAATCCGTATAAATCGTAAACCGGTTGCGCCAGTCGTCCCGACAAAAACTCACCGACCGGATCAGCCCATAAATCCTCGGACGCGCTCGCAATGTATACCGGACGCGGCGCGATCAAAGCGATCAACATATGTTGGTCGAATGGCAACGATGACTCGTTTGCGTTATAGTCTTTAAACTTATCGCAAAACCAATGGGGGAACGACGTGTTAATGCGTTGCACGGTTTCACCAAACTGACGGCGACTTAGGGCCGCCCCACCACATCCGGAGTCGTTTGAGACAACCACCGCGAACCGTGGGTCCGTTGCCCCTGCCCACAGTGACGTCTTTCCGAGTCGCGAATGGCCAATCACTCCGATCTGTTTGGCATTTACACCCTCAAGTGTCTGCAAATAATCCAAAATTCGACTTAAACCCCAGGACCAAGTCGCTATGGAACCCCACTGTGTACCGTTGGGATCTTCTACCCTGGGGTAAAGTGCATGAATGCCATTTTTAAATCCATCGTCAAAGTCTGGATCAATGTCACCGTAATATGCTGTTGCAACACCAAATCCAGATTCAATCAATAGTCGTATCGGCCAACGATGGGACGAAATGCCTCTGGCGTCCGCAGAAGCTTTATTGTTTAAATATCCAATGTCTGCTTTATTTCTAACCCATGACTTAGTAACGGAAACCTGAGGATCATTCGTGATTGTGTGGTTTCCCATAAAATTCAGCCCCAAGAACATAGGACTACGTTTGCGTCTATTCGCCACAATCGGTATGTAAATTAGCACATCAACCGCCGGCGTGTTTTTTTCAGGGTCGAAAAATATACGCACTTGCAAGCGTCTTGCCCGACCCTCCAACACTAATCCACGCTCTAACACCTCAAACCGTAACGCATTATCGACATGCTCAGGTACGACCCCAAACATATGCGTAGTAAAAAGATCAAGGACCTCTGGACGACGTATTCTTTCCCATTGTTGACTATTTGCAACAGGCATACCGGCGTTAGTGATAAGTAGTTCCGGCAAGCTATAGGACGGAACTTGCTTCTCGTCATAATTAAACGGCTTTTGCCCGTAAACTCCACAACAAACAAACATCAGGAATAAAATACACAACGTCGTGAGTTTTTTAACATTCATGAGAACCATAACACCTTGTAATAATTGTCGAACTAATATTTCCCTGTTTTACTCATTTTAATATCATCCACATAGGTTTTACAACAACTAGACTCCTTTCTTCGTCCAATGCCAAAAGCATCGCCAGCAAACAGTCCGATAACCCTAATCACCGCTAGTTTAGCGGGGGATGAAGGACTGTTAAATGTACTGCAAATCGTCGACAGTTTTGTAACACATCCTTTTGACCCAACCGTTGCGATCAATAGGGAATCTGTAACGGCCTTCTTGGCACAGCTCACGCCGCGTTTGCCCAGTAATTTAAAAGAACGAATACTTCGTCTAGCAGATATTACCGCCGACCTAGCGGATCAGCGACTAGTCAAAGTAACTGAACTGACACCGTCGTCGGACGACCCCCACAATATTACTCGGTTTCTAGCGGATGGCGGCATTGGGCGGGTCTGGGTTGCCGACGATGAACACTTGGGCCGCGAAGTTGTTTTGAAACAACTGCTACCCATATCTGCAGATAATCCTGAGGCCCGCGCCCGCTTTGTGCACGAAGCACAAATCACTGGCCAACTCCAACACCCCAATATAGTCCCTGTGTATTCGATGGATCGGGATGCGGGTGACGCCCCTTTCTATACCATGCGTTACATTCGCGGAGATTCGTTCAATAACCGCATCGAAAAACTACATTCCAAATATAACGGCAAGGTTCGAACTCAAGAATTCTATCAATTGCTCGAAGAATTTATTTGTGTCTGCAATGCCGTGTCCTACGCGCACAGTCAAGGAATTGTGCATTGCGACCTCAAACCGGAAAATGTTGCTGTCGGCCAATTTGGCGAAATCACAGTTTTGGACTGGGGCTTGGCCCACCGCTTTAGTTTGTCGGACACTCCGTCCGGGTTACTTGAAGATTCCATTTCTGGCACACCTAATTACTTATCCCCAGAACAGGCCCAAGGTGTTCGTGAATGGCTAACTCCTGCTACTGACATCTATAGCCTGGGCGCTATTCTTTTCGAGATACTTTTTAATCGACCCCCTAGGCAAGTCGATGATCAACCGACTTCATTGCAGTCCTTACTCAACGCCGTTATCAAGGGTGACATTCCTCGTGCGGTCGACGTCGCACCCCGAAACGCACGTGTCATTGCCAACATCTGTGACAAGTGTCTCGCGACACTACCGGCGGACCGATACGCGTCCGTGCAAGATTTGATTGATGATCTTTACCGGTGGCGAGACGATGAACGAGTACATGCAGCACCCAATCCCATCACGAAGCAACTCGCCCGTATCGTGCGACGACATCAGCGAACGACGGGCGCAGCGTTATTTCTTTTGATCGTTGCTACGATTGTTACGGCGGGGTTCTACACTGCGGTAACTTCGTCGCAACACATTTTAGAACAAGCCAGAGACCGCGAACGAACACAACAAACTTATATTGACCAGCAACAAATCGTGCTCACGACTGCAATTGCTGATGTCGTCATCGCACGACACGAGGCTGAAAAAGGT
>TARA_B110000438_G_scaffold64583_1_pt1 | contig 13641 bp, 15 predicted proteins | sample TARA_B110000438 | Tara Oceans TARA_B110000438 (sample SAMEA4398413) | marine metagenome | biome: Polar Biome; feature: [MES] marine water layer (ENVO:01000295) within the mesopelagic zone...; material: water (ENVO:00002006), including particulate matter (ENVO:01000060) such as...... | reverse complement strand
CTTTTTGTTCAAAAATTCTTAATAAACCCGAATCAATTGAAATTGCTCTACACTGTAAAAAAGTATCCTTTAGTTCAACACCATATGCACCTATATTTTGAATTGGAGCACTACCCACATTTCCTGGTATAAAACTTAAGTTTTCTAAGCCTCCATAATTTTTTTCGATGCTCCAATTAACTAAATTATCCCATATTTCTCCAGCACCTACAGAAACATCCACATAATTATTTGTTTCATTTATTATTTCGATTCCTTTTATTTCAATTTTTAATAAACTTTTATCAATATTACTTTTGAAAAGTATATTAGTCCCTCCCCCTAAAATAATTGGATTAGAAAACTTTATTTCATTAAGATATTCGATTATTTCTTGTTCAGAATTTGCAACATTAAAATCCGAAGAAATGGCATCTACTCCAAAACTATTAAAGTTCTTAAGAGATATTTTGATTTTTTTTCTCAAAATTATTAAATGTTAAAAATAGATAAAATCTATTTCTCTTCTTCGTCCTCTTCCTCAGGTTCAGGAAGGACTTCTCCTTTTATTCTTAAAATTATATTGGATGTTTTAGCGTTAGAATTAACGGTAATAGCTTTTTGAAATAGACCTGTTCTTTTTGTGTCATATTCAACTTCAATTATACCAGACTCACCAGGCTGAACTGGTTTTTCTGGTTTTTTTGGTATAGTACATCCACATGAAGACATAATTCTTGTAAATATTAATGGTGAATTACCAGTGTTTTTAAATTCAAAAGTTCTTTTTCCATCTTCACCATTTTCTATAATTCCATAATCAATAATGGTTTCCTTAAATGAAATTTCTGCTAATTTTTCTTGAGATAGCACTGTATTTGAGTAAAATACTATACACACAATCAATAAGATTTTTTTCATGTTTTTCAATTTTATTTAAAATTATGACTTTTTATACATATTACAAAAAATCAACTTACCTTTTAAAATAATTTTGAGTTGATTACTTTTGTCATCTTAATTAATCAAATATATAGATGAGTATTGTAAAGAACTTTGATGCAAAAAATTTAGAATCAAAGTGGTATAAATTTTGGATTGAAAATAAATATTTTCAATCTTCTCCAAACAAAAAAGAACCTTACACCATTGTAATTCCTCCACCTAATGTTACAGGGATTTTACACATGGGACATATGTTAAACAATACAATTCAAGATATTCTAGTTAGAAAAGCACGTCTTCAGGGTTTCAATGCTTGTTGGGTTCCAGGAACGGATCATGCTTCTATAGCAACTGAAGCTAAAGTTGTTGAGAAGTTGAAAATAGATGGTATTAATAAAAAAGATTTAACTCGCGAAGAGTTTTTGAGTCATGCTTGGGACTGGACAGATAAACATGGAGGCTTAATCTTAGAGCAACTAAAAAAATTAGGCTGTTCTTGTGATTGGGATAGAACCAAGTTTACATTAGATAAGGAAATGTCTGAATCGGTAATTAAAGTTTTTGTTGATTTATTTGAAAAAGATTTAATATACAGGGGGTTTAGAATGGTAAACTGGGATCCACAAGCCAAAACAACTTTATCTAACGAGGAAGTGATTTATGAGGAAGAGCAAAGTAAAATTTTTTATATAAAATATAAAATTGTTGATTCACAAGAATGCATTAGTGTAGCAACAACGAGACCAGAAACAATTTTTGGAGATACAGCTATTGCAGTTAACCCTAAGGACGAAAGGTATTTAAAATTTAAGGGTAAAAAAGCTATTATTCCAATTTTAAATAAAGAAATACCTATTATTTCAGATGAATATGTTGATTTAGAATTTGGAACAGGATGTTTGAAGGTGACTCCCGCTCACAGTGAAAATGACAAGATTATTGGAGATAAACATAATCTAGAAATTGTAGATGTTTTAAATGACGATGGAACTTTAAATGAGTTTGGTTTACATTATGAGGGAGAAGATAGGTTTGTGGTTAGGTCTAAAATTTCTAAGGAGTTAAATAAGATTAATGCTCTAATTAAAGAGGAACCCTACTTAACTAAAGTTGGTAAATCAGAGAGAACAAAATGTATAATAGAACCAAAATTATCTGAACAGTGGTTTTTAAAAATGGAAAAAATTTCAAAACCAGCATTAAAAGCTGTCGTTGATGACGAGGTTAAGTTATTTCCCAAAAAATTTAAAAACACCTACAAAAATTGGATGGAAAATATAAGAGATTGGAATATTTCAAGACAATTATGGTGGGGACATCAAATCCCGGTTTATTATTTTAGTTCTAATAAAAAAGATTTTGTAGTTGCTGAGAATATTGATAAAGCAATTGAAAAGGTAAGAATAAAAAGTGGGAATCTTAAATTAGATAAAAAAGATTTAGTTCAGGAAAGTGATGTTTTAGATACTTGGTTTTCTTCTTGGATATGGCCCATCAGTGTTTTTGACGGCATCAGAAACCCTAAAAATAAAGATTTTAATTATTATTATCCAACTAACGATTTAGTTACAGGTCCAGATATATTATTTTTTTGGGTAGCAAGAATGATTGTCTCTGGTTTTGAATTTAAGAAAACCAAGCCATTTAATTCAGTTTATTTTACTGGTTTGGTTAGAGACAAGCAAGGTAGAAAAATGTCTAAACAATTAGGTAATTCCCCCAACGCGTTAAAATTAATTGAAGATTTTGGTGCAGATAGTGTTAGAGTTGGACTACTACTTAGTGCTCCAGCTGGAAATGATTTATTATTTGATGAATCATTATGCAAACAAGGAAAAAACTTTTCGAATAAAATATGGAACTCGTTTAGATTAGTTAAATCCTGGAATGTCATAAATTCTTTAGATCAAAATGAATCATCTATAGCGGCAATTGAATGGTTTGAAAATAAATTCAGTTCGAAACTAATTGAAATTGATGATCATTTTAAAAAATATAGAATTTCTGATGCATTAATGGCTATTTATAAACTAGTGTGGGATGATTATTGTTCTTGGTATCTTGAAATGATAAAACCAAATCCTGGAAATCCAATTGATAGTTCTACTTATGACAGTACATTATTATTTTTAGAGAAATGTTTAATAATATTACATCCTTTTATGCCATTTATTAGTGAAGAAATATGGAGTGGAATAAAAAAACAAGATGACAAGCCTATGATCATTAAGGATTGGCCAAAATCTAGTGAAATTAAAAACTCATTACTTCTTGATTTTAATCATGTTTCTAATTTAGTTACTAGTATTAGAAAATACAGAAATGAAAAAGGAATTTCTTATAAAGAAAGAATAGAATTATTCTCAACTTTTAATTTAAAAAGTAAAAATAAAAGTATAGTTTTGAAATTAGCCAATTCTGAGATAAATGAAGACTTGTCAGATAAAGATATTAACGCAGATTCACTAATTGTGGACAGTAAAGAATATTTTATAAATAATTTTTCAGAAAATAAAGATGATTTAAAAAAAATAGAAGAAGACTTAAAGTATAATTTAGGTTTTTTGAATTCTATTCAGTCTAAGCTTAATAATAAAAGATTTATAGACAATGCTCCTGAAATTGTAGTTCAAAATGAAAAGAAAAAAGAAGAGGATACAAAGGCAAAAATTAAAATACTTGAAACTAAATTAAAAAAGTAGTTATTATTTTTCTACAATCACATCGATACCACCAACCACTGTTTGATTTTTAATGACTTTAATTTTGGAATCTAATGGTAAAAAAAGATCAACTCTTGAGCCAAATTTAATAAATCCAGCATCTTCTCCCTGAGTAACTAAATCTCCTACTTTGGCATAGTTCACAATTCTTCTTGCTAATGCTCCTGCTATTTGCCTGTATAAGACTTTCCCAAAAACTTTATTTTCAATCACCACTGTGGTTCTTTCATTTAGTTCTGAGGACTTTGGGTGCCATGCTACTAAATATTTTCCAGGGTGGTATTTACTAAATTTGATAATCCCACTAATTGCATACCTAGTTACATGAACATTTATTGGAGACATAAAAATAGAAACTTGAATTCTTTCTTCTTTAAAATATTCTTTTTCATATACTTTTTCAATTGCTACCACTTTGCCGTCTACAGGGGAAATAATCAAAGAATCGTTTATTTCAGAAACCCTTTTGGGGTTTCTGAAAAATTGTAGAATTAAAAGAAGTATGAAAATTGAGACAATTCCTACAATTTTTGATACAATTGGATTAGTAAATAATACGCTAGATATAAGAGTTAAAGTTGTTACTAAAATAAAAGATATTACAATTATTAAATGACCTTCTTTATGAAACATAGTTGAATAGTTTTATTAGTAGATATATAAATGGTGAAGCAAATATAATACTATCCATTCTATCGTACAGACCTCCATGACCTGGAAGCCATTTACCACTATCTTTAACCCCTGCTTCTCTTTTAAATTGAGACTGAACCAAATCTCCAAGCACTCCAAGTAATGTCGTAAGAATCCCTAAAATTAGCCATTGTGTTAGGGTAAAGTTCAAATTCAAAGTGTAATAGAAAATAATGGAAAAAATAATCGAAAAAATTAATCCCCCAATAAGTCCTTCAATACTTTTTTTAGGGGATACTAATTTTAATAAAGGTCTTTTGCCAAAATTAACTCCAAAAACATATGCTGCTGAATCTGAAATCCATATTAAAACTAAAAAACAAAAAACATAATAAGGATTATATGTTCCTAAAACATTAGGCATTGAAAAAAAAATAACAATAGATCCAACTAAGTAAAAGTGCCCAATAACAATATTTTTTAGAATTGAAAAAGAGAATATTTTCTTTTTAAGTAATGAAAAACCTAATAAAATATTTGTAGTAATAATCCAAAGCAATAATAATAATTGAAATTTCCAATTGTAGGATAATATAAATAAAGAAATTAAAAGAGGAAAGGTTAAGTATAGAGCTAGATTAGATTTTCTAGTATCATTAGTTAAGAATTTATGATTATAATCTGTAACTAGCTTAATGAATTCGAAAACAAGTATAAGGCTACTAACAAATCCTACGAAATAGAAAAAGTATTCATTATAAAAAAGTGGAAATAGTAGAACTATAACGTATACAATAGCCGTAAAGGATCTAGTATAAAATTCTTTCATTTATAAATCTTCTAATAAAAGTAAGTACAGGTTTTTTGCTGCACTACCATAGGTTAAAAAATTAGTATTTTCTTTTTCTTGACTATTAAAATTTTTTATAGTTGTTATGTTTGTAGGTAGGTTATTAGGATACTTACTTTTTATCCCATTTAGACCTCCACTAAGAGTTTCTGTAAATTGACTAATCTTAGCAAAAACAATAAAGTTTTGTGGTAGATCATTTACTTTGTGAGATTTAATCTGTTCAGCACATATTAATAAGCTTCCATCTACAGCTACTAAAAATTCACATCTAGTTAAAAAGAACTTAGAATTTAAATTTGTTTTAGAAATATTAAGCTTTTCTTTTTCAACAAAAAAATCAAGTAAAGATTCATCATAACATAGAATTTCTACATCATTCCATTTGTTTTCCTCAATTATTTGAGAGAAAAAAGTATCGCATTCGGATTTATTCTCACAGTACAAAAATTTACCACCATTTTCAGTAAAATTAAAAGTAAATCTTTCCTCAATAGGAGCTATTTTTTCAGGCATATATTTACCCTCAGAAGATTCATCACTATTAAATTGATCACCTCTATTAAAAAAAGATTTTATGAATTTTTTCAATTACAAAAAATTATAATTGTAAAGATAGAAAAACTTAATGTCTTCAGATGTAATGTTAATAATTTTAGAAAAAACTATTTAATAGATTTAGAATCTTTTATAACTTTTTTAATATCAAAAGGTCTCTCACCATAAATCCGGAAAAGATCTTCTTTAAATATAACTTCTTTTTCAAGAAGAAAATCAGCTAATTCTATCAATTTGCTTTTATGTTTTTTAAGTAATTTGATAGCCCTTAGATACTGAGTTTCTATGATATTTGAAATTTCTTTATCAATTACTTGGGCTGTAACATCGCTGTATGGTTTTGTAAATCCGTAATCGTTTTGACCACTAGAATCGTAGTAAGTTAAATTTCCAATTTTATCATTTAAACCATAAACAGTAACCATAGACCTTGCCTGTTTTGTTACTTTTTCCAAATCACTTAAAGCTCCAGTAGATATGTTATTAAACATAACTTTTTCAGCTGCTCTTCCTCCAAGTGCTGCACACATTTCATCTAAAATCTGTTCAGGCTTAACTATTTGACGTTCTTCTGGTAAATACCATGCAGCTCCCAATGATTGTCCTCTAGGAACTATTGTTACCTTAACAAGTGGCGCAGCATGTTCTAACATCCAACTCACTGTTGCGTGTCCAGCTTCATGAAAAGCAATTGTTTTTTTCTCAGATTCAGTGATTATTTTATTCTTTTTTTCTAATCCTCCTACAATTCTATCAACTGCATCAAGGAAATCCTGTTTATTTACGGATTTTTTTAATTTTCTAGCTGCAATTAATGCAGCTTCGTTACAAACATTAGCAATATCTGCACCTGAAAATCCTGGTGTTTGTTTTGCTAGAAAATCAGTATCAAGTCCCTTAGTTGTTTTTATCGGCTTTAAGTGAACTTGAAAAATTTCTTTTCTTTCTCTTACATCTGGAAGATCTACATAAATTTGTCTATCAAATCTTCCTGCCCTCATTAAAGCCTTATCTAAAACGTCGGCTCTGTTAGTTGCCGCAATAACTATAACATTCGTGTTGGTTCCGAAGCCATCCATCTCTGTTAATAATTGATTTAAAGTGTTTTCTCTTTCGTCATTTCCACCAGTCATATTGCTCTTTCCTCTAGCTCTACCAATAGCATCTATTTCATCAATAAAAATTATTGCAGGAGATTTTTCTTTTGCTTGTTTAAAAAGGTCTCTAACTCTAGAAGCTCCAACTCCAACAAACATTTCTACAAAATCTGATCCTGACAAGGAGAAAAAAGGTACTTTGGCTTCACCTGCGACTGCTTTAGCTAGAAGAGTTTTTCCTGTCCCAGGTAAACCTACAAGAAGCGCTCCTTTTGGAATTTTTCCTCCAAGTTTTGTGTATTTTGTGGGGTTTTTTAAAAAATCTACTATCTCTTGTACTTCTTCTTTTGCACCTTCTAAGCCAGCTACGTCTTTAAAGGTTGTTTTTACGTCTACTTTTTCATCAAAAAGCTTGGCTTTAGATTTTCCAATACTAAAAATTTGAGAACCTCCACCTCCGCCACCTGACATTCTTTTCATAAAAAAGAACCATAAACCAACTAAAACGATTAATGGTAGAAAACCCAAAATATAGTCTAGCAATTTATTTTCTACGGTTTTAAAATCGTAATTAAATTGAATACCATTTTTTTCAGCATCTTCTAGTTTATTTTGAAAAAGTTCAAGATTTCCAATTTCAAAAACATAATGTGGACCATTTAAGTTTTTTTGTCCAAGAAAATTAGTGCTATTGGCGCTTTTATGATCTGGACTGTTCAAGGCGTCTCTATTTAAAGTTACTTGAGCTAAGTTTTTGTTTATAACAGTTACTTCTTTTATTTCTCCCTTATTTAAAAATCTTTCAAAGCTGGTAATATTAATATTTTTTGATGTAGTGTTTGTTTCATTTCCACCAATAAAATATGTACTAACAAAAAATAAAACTATCAGCGAATAAATCCAATAGGTATTAAATTTTGGTTTTTTTATAGAATTCTTATTCATTTTTAATATTTAGTTTCAACTAGGGTAGAATTAGCTTCTTCCCATAATTCTTCAATTTTATAATATTCTCTAGTTTCTTCGTTAAAAACATGAACTACCACGTCTACGTAATCCATTAAAACCCATTTACTATTTTCTAATCCTTCCACATGCCAAGGCTTTTCACCCATTTCTTTACTAACAGATTTTCTAATTGATCCTGTAATTGCATTTACTTGGGTACTGGAACTACCAGAACAAACAATGAAATATTTACATGCCATATTTTCAATGTCTCTTAAATCTAATATATTTATACTAAGACCTTTTACATTTTCTATTCCCTCAATAACACATGCAATTAAGTTGTCTGTATTCAAATTATTTATTTAATCTGTAAATTTAGGATATTTAAATCTACTATTTTAGTTTTATAACAATATAGTTTCAAATGAAAATAATCAAACTTGATGCCATTAATTCTACCAATGAATATTTAAAGAATTATATTCAAAATAATTCTATAAGAAATACACACGCTGTTTACACTTTTAATCAAACAAAAGGAAAGGGACAAAGAGGTAAGATTTGGTTATCAGAATCAGAAAAAAATTTAGCATTTTCTATCTGTTTTTTCCCTAAAAGTTTGAAAGTTAATAATCAGTTTAATTTGAATATGACCATTTCACTTTTTTTATTGAATACTTTGAAGTCTTTAAAAATACCAAACCTCAAAATTAAATGGCCTAACGACATATTGTCAGGAGAAAAAAAAATATGTGGTATTTTAAATGAGATAAAAGTTAAAGGAAATATAATTGATAATATTATTATGGGATTTGGTATTAATGTAAATCAAGAAAATTTTGAAAATTTACCAAATGCATCTTCCTTGAAACTTATTAAAAATATTAATTATGATTTAAATGGATTAGTGAGTTTAATAACTCAGAATTTAAATAATTATAATTATTTAAATCCTAAGTCAGAGTCAGAGATTAAAAGTCTTACTCTCAACTACAATAAAAACTTGTACGGAACTAATGCTTTTAATGATTTTTCGGATTTAAATAATAATTCTTTTAAGGGTAAAGTTATTTCTGTTGACCAAAAAGGGGTCATAAAGGTTCAGAAAAAAGACAACAGTTTTCATAATTTTAATTTTCATGAAATTCAAATGATTTTTAATTAAACTTTTATGGAATCATTTGTTGAGTGGGGGTATTTAGGTTTGTTTATTGCAAGCTTTTTGGGAGCCACCATCATTCCGCTAAGTTCTGAATTTGTGTTCAGTTTTTTAATTATTAATGGATATGACTTTGGTATAAGTTTTTTAGTAGCTACTACAGGAAATTGGTTAGGTGGATTAAGTAGTTATTATTTGGGAAGATTAGGTAATTGGAGTTTAATTGAAAAATACTTTAGAATTAAAAAAAATAAAATAAACCAATTAAAAAAAAGAATTGATAAATGGGGTAGTACTTTAGCTTTTTTATGTTGGTTACCAATAGTTGGAGATCCTATTGCTGTAGGACTAGGTTTTTTTAGAGTTAATTACATTTTGGTAGCGACTTGGATGTTGTTTGGAAAAATATTTAGGTATGCGGTATGGGCTGCGATTACATATTGGGGAGTATCGTTAATTTAAATTTTTATACTTCATTATTTTTTATCATACCGACCTGGAGCCATGACATTTGAAAGAAAATCAAAAACAAATTGTGGAACTATTTTAATTAAAAAAACTACAATTTTCCAAGTTTTAGTTGGAATTATAATTTTTTTACCTTTCAGCATTCCATCAACACCTTCCTCTGCAATTCTTGATGCAGATTTTTTTAAAAATGGAGGAACACTATCCATCTCATCTTGAACCCCACTAGCTGTATGGAAATTAGTAACCGTATATCCAGGGCACAATGCAGTTGAAGTAATACCCTTTGAATTATAGTTAATGTTTAGAGCATCATTAAATCTGTTCATGAAAGTTTTAATTGGTCCATACATAACTTGAATTGCTGCTGGAGGAGCAAATGCGGCAACAGATGAAACGATCATTATTTTTCCATTATTGTTCTTAATCATATCTCTAATAAAAAGTTTAGTTAAAGAAATTACAGATGTAGCTAAAACTCTTATACAATTTTCTTCATCTTCGACGGAGTTTTCTTCAAAAGAATTAGGAAGAGCATAGCCAGCGTTATTAACCAAAACATTAACTTGATAGTTTTTAGATTCACAAAAATTAAAAATGTTTTGTGGACCTTGTTTGTCAGCTAAATCACAAGGGAAATAAGTAGTTTCAACTTCATATTTATAACTTATTTTCTCAGATACAGCTTTTAATGTATTTTCAGATCGTGAGGTTAAAATGATATTAAAACCTCTTCTAGCTAAAGAGTGACATATTTGTAAACCAATTCCGGAACTTGCTCCTGTAACTAATGCAAATTTTTTCATTAAACCAAGCTAGAGGCATTAGCAGATAAGTCATTGATAAAGGATTGAAGAGGAGTCTTTACCATCATCTGAATCATAGGGTTTAAATCTCCATTAAATTCAATTGAAAAAGTACAATTATCATCATCAATTTTCTTTAATTCAGCTTTAAGGGAAAAGCTAATTTTGGATTCACTAGAGTTAAGAGTAATTAATGAGGGAGCTTTTTTTTCTCCAATGACTAATTTTATTGCAGGCATTCCCTTAAGTGAAAAGATAAATGTATCTGCATCTAAAATTTCAAATTTAGAAACATTTTCAGGCATTATTTTTTTAAAATTTTCAATTATGCACAGCTTTTCAAATAACAAACTGTCATTTATTTTAATTTTGGATATGTTACTAACTAATTTCATAATTTATATTTTTGATTCCCAATCTTGAGGATTTTTTCTCCATTTAGAAAGAATTTTAAAGTCTTTTTCATTTATGTAATCTGTGGATAATGCTTGTTCAAGTAGGATGTCGTAGGAGCTTAAAGTATGTAATTCTACATTCTTTTTTTTAAAATTTTCATAAGAAATAGGAAATCCATATGTGAAAATACTTATCATCCCTTTTACTTTAAGTTCAGCTTCTCTTAAAGCATCCACTGCTACGAGACTACTATTTCCAGTACTAATCAAATCTTCAATAACTACTACGTTTTGCCCTTTTTCAAAGCTTCCTTCGATTTGATTTTTTCTACCATGCTTTTTAGAGTTTGGTCTGACATAGATAAATGGAAGATTCATTAAGTCAGCAACAAGCATTCCAATTCCTATTGCTCCTGTAGCTACACCAGCAATTATTTCGGGTTTGCCATACAACTCATTTATTTGTTTAGAGATTTGTTCTCTTACAAAAACTCTTATTTTTGGATGAGATAGAATTACTCTATTATCACAATAAATTGGAGATTTCCATCCACTTGCCCATGTAAATGGATTTTTTGGATTCAATTTTATTGCATTAATTTGTAGTAGTAGTTCAACAGTTTTTTTTGCAGTATTTAAATCTAATATCATAAAACAAATGTATAAAGTTTTTCTCAATCAAAATGTTATTATACTTACATGTGAAATACAATTAGGTTCAAATATTACTTTCTTACCATTAAAGAAAACTTCCTTGAGCGATATTATTTCAAAAGTAAAAAAACATAAAAAAATTTATTTATATCATCACAACTCAAAAAAACTAATATCTCGTTTTAAGAAAAAAATTAAAGTTGTAAAAGCCGGAGGAGGTATTGTAACAAATAATAGGGATGAAACTTTATTTATTTTTAGAAGAAATAAATGGGATTTACCAAAAGGGAAGATGGACGATGGTGAATCTATAGAAAAAACAGCAATTCGGGAAGTTCAGGAAGAAACTGGAATTCAAAATCTAGTTATTACTAGTTTTTTTATGGATACCTATCATATTTTTAAGAAAGGAAATGAATTTTTTTTAAAAGAAACTTCTTGGTTTAATATGAATTCCGATTACAAAGGCAAGTTACGCCCAGAACTAAGTGAAGGTATAACTAAGGTAGTATGGAAAAGTAAAGAAAAAATTCAAAAAATAAAAAAAACTTTTCCAAATATTAAATTGCTTATTGAAAGTTAACTTATAATGACAGAATCTGGAACAAGTAGCTTATAATTACCATTATTCTGAATAAGTTCCCTAACAATGCTACTGCTTATAAAAGATGTTTTTGCTGATGTTAGTAAAAATACTGTTTCAATTTTTGAAAGTTTTCTGTTTGTTCTTGCAATAGCTTTTTCAAATTCAAAATCACCATTATTTCTAATCCCTCTAACGATAAAGTTTGCTCCAATTTTTTTACAAAAGTCTATTGTCAAACCTTGATAAGCTTCAACTTTAATTCGAGATTCTCCCAGGAAACAATTTTTAATAAATTCAATTCTTTTGTTTTCATCAAACATTGTTTTTTTTTCATTATTTCGTCCAACTCCTACAGTAATTTCATCAAAAAGAGAAAGACTTCTTTTTAAAATATCTAAATGACCCAAAGTGAAAGGATCAAAAGAACCTGGAAATATTGCTTTTCTCATCTTTTAAATATAAATAATTATTCTGTAGCTTGCTTAATTAAATCCTCAAACAATTCTTTTAAAGTAATTCCTTTATTTTTAGCTTGTTTTGGAAAAATACTTTCTTTAGTCATTCCTGGTATAGAATTTATTTCTAAGAAATGAGGAGTATCTCCAACAAAAATAAATTCACTTCTTGAGAAACCTTTCATACCTAGCTTTAAATAAATTTTTTTTGATATTTTTAAAATATTATTTTTTTGAATTTCTGAAATATTGGCAGGTGTTATTTCTTTAGACTTACCTTCATATTTTGCTTCATAATCAAAGAAATCATTTTCAGAAATAAGTTCAGTTATTCCAAAAATTTCAATATTATTTTTATATTTCATTACTCCAACTGAAACTTCGGTTCCATCTAAAAAAGATTCAATTAATATTTCATTATCAACTTTAAATGAATTTTTTATAGATTTGAGAAGTTCATTTTTATCATTTACTTTATAAACACCAAAACTGCTTCCTGATTTATTTGCTTTTACAAAACATGGAATACCTATATTTTTAATAATTTTTTCCTCATCTATATCATCATCTATGTTCAAATGAATCGATTTTGCCGACGGAATATTATATTTTTTTAAAAATGAAATACAATCTCTCTTGTTAAAAGTAATAGCAGAAGTATAGGAATCACAACCAGTGTATGGTATGCCAATTACATCAAAATAAGATTGTAAAAGTCCATCCTCGCCTGGTGAGCCGTGAACAACAATAAATGCAACATCAAAGTTTACTCTTTTGTTTTCAAATTGAACAGAAAAATCATCTTTAAAAATATCAAACTCTTTGTCACTTTCATCTAAACAAATCCATTTATCTTTTCTAATTACAATTTTAAAACAATTATAGAGTTCGCCCTCTAAATTATCAAACACAACTTGACCGCTTTTCATTGAGATATCATATTCTGAAGAATAACCTCCCATTACTACAGCCACGTTTTTTTTCATATAAACAAAAATATCATTTATTTTTAGTCAAAGCACAGAGAGGACATATTTTATATATTTGTTTAAAATTTAAAATGAATTTAATCAGATATTTTTTTAGTAGATATTTCTTCAAACAAATTTTTGTTGCTTCTATTATCTCAGGTTTTATAATTGCTGTAGTTTTCTTATTCTTGAACATCACCACGAATCACAATAATTATATTTCTGTTCCTGATTTAAAAGGTATTGAAATTAATGAAGTGGAGGTAATTTTATATGAAAATCATTTAAAATATGAGATTTCTGATTCTACCTTTTTTAATCCAGATTTTCCAAAATATTCAGTCTTAGAACAAATACCTATTGCTAATTCAAAAGTTAAAAAAGATAGAAAAATTTATTTAACTATTAATC
>TARA_B110000438_G_scaffold202834_1_pt1 | contig 13658 bp, 13 predicted proteins | sample TARA_B110000438 | Tara Oceans TARA_B110000438 (sample SAMEA4398413) | marine metagenome | biome: Polar Biome; feature: [MES] marine water layer (ENVO:01000295) within the mesopelagic zone...; material: water (ENVO:00002006), including particulate matter (ENVO:01000060) such... | reverse complement strand
CATAACCGGGCGGTCGTCGGTTCAAATCCGGCCGGGCCCACCACTAAGAATGCTAAATCTTCTCTCAACTTCTTCTTTTTTAACATTCATAATGCTTTCAGTACCAAAGCCTTCGACTGTGATAGAAGCCACTGCAGACCCATAGTTCATAGCTACAATCAAATTATCTTCATTTATTTCTTTTACTCTAGATAGGTATCCCATGGCAGCTCCAGCAAAGCTATCACCAGCACCAGTTGGATCTACAAAATTATTAACTCTAAAAGCAGGTAAGTGTTTAGTGATTTTAGAGGAATATAGTGACGAACCATTTTCGCCTCTCTTGATAATTACATACTTAGGTCCTTCATTCAGAAGTTTTTCTCCTGCATTTTCTAAATTATTCTCACCCGAATATAGAAGAGCTTCGGCATCATTAATGAATAAAAGATCTACTTGTTTTACAACTTCTTCTAACTTCCCTCTAGCAATATCTATCCAAAGATTCATAGTGTCCATAGCAATTAGATCTGAATTGACTTGTTTGAGAACTTTAGATTGAATATTTGGATCATTATTACAAAGTAATACTAGTTTCGATTCTTTCTGTTCCGAGGAAATTTCCCAATCATAATGTTCATTAATTTGAAAATCAGTCTCATGAGTTATGGCTTGCGACATGTCTCCAGTGTACTCACCAGACCAGTGAAATGTAGGGTATTCTAGAGTTTTTACAGATTGCATATTGATATTATGTCTTCCAATTTTTTCAATGATAGATTTTGGGAAGTCATTTCCAATTGCTGCTACTAGTGCAGTTTCTGTAAATATACTGGAAGAAATACTCGAATAGATTCCAGCACCTCCGACTATACTTTTTTCCGATTTATAAGGCGTTTTTAGGTCATCTAAAGCCAATACTCCAGCAACCAATAGTTTTGATGTCACAATTCACCTCAAGAGGGCTGGCTTTAAATCCCAAGCACTGTGCGCAATTAATGGCGACTTCCCGCAAAATAGCTCTGCTTTTTGGCGTTGAAAATATCAATGCAATAGTAGGCTGGGTTGCACTTTTGATTGTAGCAAGAAATATGGGAGCTTCAGCTCTTGGTGAATTTAGCTATGCTATGAGTTTAATTGGCGGCTTTACTTTTTTGGCTTTTTTTGGTTTCAGGATGGCTCATGTCAAGAGGATTAGTGAAGGTTTAGATTTAGGTAAATGCATAGGTACTTTTCTTTCGATACGCTTATTTTTAATTTCCCTAATGTTAGCAGTATTTGCAATCTTTTATTGGTATTGGACCGATTATCTCGCGAAACAATTTTACGACATTAAAACAGAGGGACTTTTGTTTGTAGTTGTAATTTACTACATTGTTTTTCTTTTAACTGGAGTACTTACTGCTACTTTTAGTGGATTAAAACAAAGTGCTAGAGTTGCTATCCCTAGAATAATAGGAACTTCCATGCGCTCATTTCTGTTAATAGGAACTGCACTGATGGGTTGGGGAGTAATATGGTTGGCTGCCTCAGAACTAATAGGTATTCTGATAATTGCTATAATTTCGTTATGGTATTTTAGAGATTATCCAATTTCTAAACCCGATAAATCAACATTTGATTCATATAAGAGTTATGCATTTCCTGTTGCCGCAGCTTCTATTTTTGGAATTTTTAAGAAACACGTAGATAAAATCTTCATAGGGGTTTTTTGGGCAGCCACCGATGTCGGTCTTTATTTTGGAGTACAACGTATTGCATTGTTCATAGGCACGATGGCTTTAGCTATTGAAGAGATGTTACTTCCTTCAGTTTCTAAATTACATTCAAATAAATCTAATAGTGAAATTCGTTCTCTGGTTTATGATGCAGAGAAATATGTTGCAATGGTTTGCGTACCTGTTGTGGCCATGACTATTGTTTGGTCTAATGAAATAATTTTTGTTTTTATTAGTAGAGAATTTTTACCAGCCACTCGTATTCTTCAGCTATTAGTTTTAGCATCTCTTATTCGAGTTATTAATCGCCCTTGGTCGATTGCTTTAAGAGGTTCGAATAGGCCTGATCTAACTTCAGCCATCAATATATTTTCTTCCATCGTAAGTGTCCTTCTAATGCTTATCTTAGTTCCTCGAGAAATACCTCATTTAGGTCTTGAAAATTTACCAGGTTTGGGTGGTGAAGGGGCTGCAATTGCAGTTTTAATATCTGAATTAATAATGGCGTTCTCTCTTAGATTTTTATGTTATTCTTATCTTGATATGAGACCTCAGATAGGTTTCTTTGTACAAATATTATTTGCTATAATTGTGGGGTTAATAATGTGGCAGATTCAGTTAAATTTAGATGTAGACCGGTGGTATGAATTATTATTTTTCTCAGCCTTAGGAGGTATTCTTTATATCTCATTTTTAGCTGCGGCAGGGGCTTTTACTTTACATGACTTTAACTTCTTCAAGAATGTTATGAATCCAAAAGCTATGACTAGCTATGTAAGTGAAGAACTAAAGAGGAAATAATGTTTTTCACAATTGGCTTAGTTGTAATATTTGTTCTTGCAATAGTGGGGATATTTCTTTATCAGAAAATCTACAATCCTGGCCGTCTTTGCAATCTTTGCTATCGGGTAGTTCCAGATCTTTCTCCTCAATGCCCATTTTGTGATAATGAGTTGAAATGGGATGATAACTAATATTTTTTATCTAATGAGTCTGCAATAATCTTAAGGGAAATTCCAGTAACTATTCCTGCAATCAAACCAGTTATAACTCTTCGAATATTTGTAGATTCATAATCTGTAAACAGTTGTATTGTTCCATCAAGTCCAATTGGTGTTAAGGCTAAGATTATTATTGGCAAAGTCAGCTCAATTCTTCTTCCGAGGGAAAAAACAAATCCAAATGTTAAACCTGCAAAAATACCCACATCTCTTGCACAGAATGGCATTTGATTATCATTATATTCATATGATCTATGGGAAAGTTGATGGCAATTTAAGTCACCAAGATAATATGCTAGTTCAGCTAAAGGATTCATATTATTTATTACTTCTTTGTTATCATAAATACCTACACTTCCACTCAAATCACCAGTTTCTCCACTAGCTATAATCAGTGGCGAGGTCAGAATCATTAACGTCCAAATCGATGTTAAAGATAAAAAAACTTTATTCCATTTACCAAGCGTTTTCCATTTTCTAGTGAGTTGCCAAGACGACATGTTTATGCTCTATCAAATTTTTCTCTATCAATTAATAATAATGATAGGGCTACAACTGAAAGGATACTACCTATGAGAAATCCATAACTTATAACACCGCATAAGCATCCAATTACTGCCATTCTAAAATTTTGTTGAAGTAACGCAGCTGAACTCCCCATCAAAGTAATGATAGAGGCTACAATAAATATTGGAGATAATGCATAATTTGGAGGCCATGGTTCAGCGACTTCTTTTCTTTGATCTATACTTTGGTCAACTCCTCCTTCTATTAATTCTACTTCTAATATATTAGTACCTTCAGAACGTATATTAATCCAAACATTTAGATTGCCATAGTTCTCCATTGTGAACGTAATCTCTACTTCATTTCCAATTAAATCATACAAGAAATATTTACCTTGAGCATTGGTATATGTTTTCTTATCATCTGCCTCAATTTTTACACCTTCGATAGCATTTCCACTACTGTCAATAATTGTTCCATGAACTGACGATAGCCCTTCACTAGTCCATTGCGTTTCTTGATTATTCCATTTGATTCCGTATGCAATTCCTGAAAAGATTCCTAAAACAAATACTATGGATAGTAAAATCCCAGCCCATTGTGCTGCGGTTTTTGGTTTTTCACTTAAATTGTTTAGATTATCCCAATGATATGCTTCTTTTAAATTACTAAAAACAAAAGAAAGGGGTTGTTCTTTTTGAAATTGTGAGCTTGTAGGGTCAGATGTGTCATCACTTCTGTTCTTTGATGATGCCCATCTTCGTATTTCAGTCCTTAACCAAGTATTTGCCTCTGGTGTAAATTTATAATTCTTACGTATGTATGCAACGGTCTGCTTTTCTACTTGAGTATAATCATCATAGTCTTTTATCTTGTGAAATAGTTGCTTACTTCCTTCTAAGGTTATCTCTTCTTTCTTAGCTGATAATTGAGTTGCTAAGTCTAATAACTCCCTATCATATTTTTTACCATCTATAATTTTGAAAACATCATCGTCTTTGTTTTTTTTCAATTTATCTTGGATATTTGCCCCAATTTTAGTACCTAAATCAGTTATGGTTTTCTTAATACTACCTACAATATTAGTATTTTGAACTGGGAATGATGAGTCACACATGGGGCATATCACATTCTTTCCCTCGTCTTTGTTTGTGTTGAAAACGTTGTAGCAAGTTGTACAGCGCACTTTCATATCAGTCATTAGGTGATACTCCCCCGTCGGTTAAATAAACCTGACGATTGGGCAATTATGGAATGGTGGTTAGCTGTGCTTCTTGGCATATTGCAGGGTGTGACTGAATGGCTCCCTATTAGCAGTAGTGGACATTTGGCGATATTTCAATTTTATTTTAATGAAGAACCTCCAATTCTTTTTGATATAATTTTACATTTAGGTTCGCTTTGTGTTATATTATACGTAATGCGTGATGAGATTAAGGAGGTTTTTCTGGTATTGCCTAGTATTTTTGATTATAAGAATTATAAAAATCTTAAAGGATACGAAAGAATGTTAATGATGGTTGTTGTAGCTTCAATTCCAACAGCTATTATTGGTTTTACTTTTGATAGTACAATTATAGGGGATTTCTATAGTGAAATGCATTTGGTTGGCGGTTGTTTAATTTTCACAGGTATTCTAATTTGGATAAGTAAGGATTATGATGGTAAAAAAGGAATAGATGATTTTAACTTTTCTAATGCTCTTGTTGTTGGTTTTTTTCAAGGATTAGCTATACTTCCTGGTGTTTCACGTTCCGGTTCAACTATTGCAATTTCTAAAATTTTAGGAATGAATCCAGTTAAAGCAGCTCGATTGTCTTTTCTTTTGTTTATACCTGCAATTATGGGTGCAACACTTCTTAAGATTGGAGAGATTAATGAAACTGTTGAAGAAGTAGGCTTTCTTGCTCTAGGTTTAGGATTTCTTAGTTCAGCCATTACTAGTTACTTTGCAGTCAGTGCCTTACTCGAATTGATAAAACAACAGAAGTTTCATTATTTTACACCTTATTGTATTGTTTTAGGTGTATTTTTGATATATAGTAGTTTATTCTAATTTATCACTTTCAATTTTTATGCTGTAATCTCCAGAATAGATAATAGAACCAATGCCTTCAAGTCCTGAACCTGAGATTGTAATAGTCCAAGTTCCACCTATGACTGGAAGAAGAAGGGATCTTTCTTCTATTTGATTATTCCAAGTTACGATTTCATATCCATCACCCTCTTTTCCATAAACGTGTTTGGTTCCTTCAGGGTCCGTTACTGTAAAATCTAAAGTACCGGCAGGTCCTTCAGAAGGATCTACTCCTCCGCCAATACTGTAATCTACAGATAACAGAAGTATCACAAAAGTAGATTCCCAGTTCTTTTCAATAAAGAAAGTATATTGGTCTTCTTTCCAAGAAATATTTTGTGCAGTTTCTTGAAATCTTAGAGGGTTTTCAAGCATATCTCCAATAGCTTTGATATATGTGTCTTGGTCCTGAGCCGGGTCTGGTGCAAAATTTCCCTCAGTATCCCAGACATCAAATATTCGATATGTTCTTACTTCTTCAGGCACAATTCTATCGACTAAGCCATTCATTGCAGGGATGTCAATACAGCCAATCGTCAAAAACAATGCAGCAATCATGAATGCTCTTTTCACAAATTTGGATTTAGACGGAGTAAATAAAATATACATTAAAATTAACTGAAAAGGCCTAAACCCCCCTCTCTTTCAGCGGTTGTGTCCGATTTAAGGCAGAAGTTATTGGAATTAGCCATGTCTGAGGCTGCCCAATATGGAGGTGCTCGTAGCAAAAGTGTAATTGGGAAAGCGATGGGCAAGCATCCTGAACTCCGCTCTTCAGCTCAAGAAGTCATGCAAGTTATAGATGAGGTAATTGACGAAGTCAATAAAATGGATCCAAAAGATTTAGAACCCTATGCACCTCTAAAGAAGAAAAAACAGGAGAAGGCTAAACCTCGTGAACTTCCTCCTCTCAATAAAACTGACAAAGTTGTATTACGATTTGCACCAGGGCCTAGCGGCCCTCTGCATTTAGGGCACACGCGAGCATTAGCTCTTAACAATTATTATAAAAAAAGATATGATGGTAAATTAGTATTACGTTTAGAAGATACGAATCCGAATGCAATTGATGAAAAAGCTTATGATTTAATTCAGGAAGATTTAGACTGGCTTGGTATTGAGGCTGATGAAGTAGTTATTCAATCTAACCGAATTGACATATATTATGAAGATATACGAAAAATCATTTCGAATGGTGGTGCATATATTACTAAATCAGATGCTGAAGAATGGAGAGAACTGAAAAGACAGAGTAAAGCACATCCCGACAGAGATCGTTCTCCTGAGATTCAGATGGAAGAGTTTGATTCTCTTCTCAATGGAGATAATGGCATAGTAGTCATAAAGACTAATTTGGAAGATCCTAATCCAGCATTAAGAGATTTTGTGGCATTAAGAGTAGTTGATTCACCACATCCGCTACAAGGAGATAAATATCGGTTATGGCCACTTTACAACTTTGCAGTTGCAGTAGATGATTATCGATTAGGTATAACTCATGTTTTAAGGGGAAAAGATCATCTTAATAATACTGAAAAGCAGCAGTGGATTTACAAATATTTAGGTTGGAAAGAACCTGAATTCATACACTATGGTTTAGTTGCAATACCAAATACTAATCTAAAAACAAGTAAAATTCGTGAATCTATAATTAATGGAGAATTTACAGGCTGGGACGATTGTCGTTTAGCTACAATAAAAGCATTAGCACGAAGGGGCTATTCTTCTGAAACATTTCTGAAATATTGGGAGAATTCAGGCCTTAAGGAAGTTGACATTAAATTCTCATGGCAAAATTTTGATGCTTTGAATAAGGACCTAATAGATTCAAAGAGTAAACGATTATTTTTTGTTCCCGATCCAACCGAGTTTGCGATGGAAACTGATGATAATTTAGAGAAAGAAGCCCCTTGGCATCCCGATAACAAATCGCTTGGAAACAGAGTGGAAACGATTTCTTCAGGTTCGAAGATATATTTGCCTAGTAAAGATTTAGAGTCATTAGACGATGGTTCTGAGCTTCGTTTGAAAAATCTTTGTAATGTTATTATCAAAGAAAATAGGTTGGTATTTTCAGGTTTTGAACACAAAAAAGGAGTTCCAATACTTCAATGGTGTTCATCTAGTCAACCAATCGAAGTTTCCTATCCAAATGGTGAAAAAGTTTCAGGTCTTGTCGAAGATAATATTTCTTTATTGGATGATAATGTCGTTCAATTTGAGAGAACTGGTTTTGTTAGATTAGAGGGGGCGAAAGCGTTTTTCCTACATCGCTAATCGCATTATAACATGTCAGGACATCACCATCACGACATCGACGATGAAGACTCTGAGAGTAAAACTAGATTGGTAGTGGTTATAACTTTGATAATGATGGTTATTGAAATATCGGCTGGATTATTTACTAAATCAATGGGGCTTTTAGCTGACGGTTGGCATATGGGAACTCATGCTGCAGCTTTGGGAATTACATTATATGCTTATTATTTTGCAAGAACTGAATTTAAAGTTAAAGACAGCAAAGACAAAGTAATGGCCCTTGGAGGCTTTGCTTCTGCTATTGTTCTAGGAATAGTGGCTTTGTACATAGGTTGGGAATCTATTAGTAGAATACTGGAACCAGAAAAGATACAATTCCAAGAGGCAATAATTGTTGCTATTATAGGACTAATTGTAAATTTGGTATGTGCTAATATTCTGGGTATTGAGAACCATCATCATGGACATGGCCACAGTCACGATCATGGCCATGACAATGAACATACTGATGAAAAAGAAAGGCAAGAGCCCCTCGGAGGTTGGGCTACTGCAGTTTCAGCATATGCTGATGATTGGAAGCTTATATCAGGTACATTGGCCAACTTTCTAACTAATCCTAATGATATCGAGGATTTAAATCGTAGAGGTGCTTATCTCCATGTTCTAGCTGATGCTTTAGTTTCAGTTATGGTGATTATAGCTTTAGTGGTAGGTATGTTTAATCCGAATTTTACGATATTAGATCCCCTTATTGGAGTTGTGGCAGGTCTAGTAATCGCAAAATGGGCATGGGGTCTTTTACTAGAGAGTCGAAATCAAATTCTAGGCATTGATTAATGCAGATTCTCCATTTGAATAATCCGGCTCAGGTTGCTTCAAATTTAGTTAAAGCTCAAAGAAAATTAGGCATTGAAGCTAATTTAGCCGTTACAAGTACTAAGGGTTGGAACACGAATTTTGATTATAATCTTTCGGAGACTGATTCTAGTTCTCTTAAAGGGAAGTTTGACATTGGTAAAAAACTCTATAAGTTAGTCAAAGAATGTGATATTTTGCATTACCACGGTCAGGCTGTAAGTCAAGGCTACCGGGACTTAGTAATGTGGTCTGGAATTATGAAGAAGCCAGTAGTTCTTCATCATCATGGTTCTGAGATTCGAAATAAAAAATATCCAAAATTTGCAAATCATTTAGTTGTGCATAGATATGTTAGTACTCCGGAATTACTGGATTTTGTACCTAATGCTGAATGGTTGCCCAATCCCGTTAATTTGGACAATTTGAAATATTCTGAAACTAATGTTACTGGACCTCTAAAAATTCTTCATGCTTCGACAAACAGGGATGTTAAAAATACGAAAGCCGTAGAATCGGCGATTAGCAAATTAAAGAGTGATGGTTTAGATATCCAATTCACTTTACTTGAAAATGTTCAACATGTTGAGTTAATGGAGCAAATATCAAAGCATGACTTAATCATTGATTGGATGAATCCTGAATTTGGGATATATGGTGTATTTTCAATAGAATCAATGGCCTTAGGTCGTACAGTAATATGTACGCTTACAGATTCATTATACGAAGGCTATGAGTTGCCTATAATCAATAGCAGTCCTGAAAGTCTCGAAGTTTCAATCAAAGAGGTCTATGACAATCGAGAAATATTAGTTGAAAAGGGTCAATTGGGTTCAGAGTTTGTTAATAGGAATCATAATTCCGAAGTAATAGCTGAGAGAGTATTACAAAAGTACAAGTCAATCCTCGAGTAAAAAAAATGGGAAAAGTAGTTATAGGTCTATTCTGATTTAAGTTATATAATTTAGAGTTATTTATGAGCGATTCCCGAACAACTGACGATAAATCTGATTTCTTGGAGATAAGAAGTTCTAAGGATTATTACAAAATATCAAATTTCCTTAATTATAATACAGATATGGTATTTCCTCAAAAGTTATCAAATGGTAATGGCAATGTGACTTTAGTTGAGGTATCAACTCTTTCAGATGTGTCTTCCTTTCTAGCTCATGATAAGTTAATGGCTGTTTTTTCTAAGGCCCAAAGTGAAGACCTAGTTACCAATATCATAGTTCATGGCAGTTATGGCGATCTAACTAGCAACAATTATAGTGATGTCGATGTGACCTTAATTCTCGGTGATGAAATATTTACATCTTCTAATAATCTTACTAAACTTCAGAAATGGTTACGTAATGATCTTCTACCTGTAGTAATTTCGATGGATCCTTTACAACATCACGGACCTTTCTTTCTATGGCCTAATTTAATTGAGAATTATACTGAAGAGATACTTCCCATAGATGTTTATCAGAATGCGTGGGCAATGGAGCCAATCACGCTTTCTTTTAGTTCTCAATCATCTGATAAGAGAGGGAATAAAGCTTATCGAGCCTTAAAGAATCTACAAGATGATTCTAAATTTTTTCATAGAGGTTATACCATGTATAACATTAAACGTTATCTTAGTAATTTGATGCTAGTTCCTGCGCTATATTGGAGTGATTTAGGTAAACCTATTTTCAAAGCAGACTCTTTTGAGCCATTTTACAAGAAATTTGGTTCAGCTGCAGATCCAATCAAAGTAGCCAGTGTGATTCGACAAAAATGGCCACTAACTCCTGAAAAAACCTTCAAAGCCACACAACTCGGATCTCATGTCAAGGGCGGTCTTGAAGTTGCTCGTCAACTTTACCATGATGAGAGTATAACTGATATTTTGGTTAATCAAGTTATACCTGGAATATCTGATTTGGTAGATATTATAGAAAGGAACTAGAATATGAAAATCATCAATCAACCTCGATTTCTAAAGAAGGAGGCATATGATGATGAGCTGAATCGTTATTTACAAAAATCTGAAAGTTCAGAAGGTTTAATTTCAATTCTAACTATGGGTTCAGTTGGAGCTCCAGGTTTGTCTGATTTAGATTTAATTTGTGTTGTTGAAGAAGGAGTAAAATCCAAATCAGTTAGTGTACTGGATATTCCCGACGGAGCACAAAAAAGGGGGATTTTACTACACGGTCCAATAGTAATTCCTAGATCCCTTTTTTCAGATTTACATTACATTTTTCCGGTTAGTAATTTAATTGGTTGTACTGGTGAATCGTTATTAGATAGTATTAATCCAGTTTCTGAAGATGAAGAGAAATCTTTAGCCTTAGCATATTTAGTTGATTTTACGTTAAGCCGCTTGCTACAGCACAGTGTCGTTGAGACAAAAAAAGTAATTGATAAACGAGGCTGGCTAACACGCCTTTGGTCTCTGACACATAGCGAGACACTTTGTAATATAGCTGGAATTGCTTTAGAGTCAAATTGGAAAACATTACTTAACGATATTCGAAATACGAGAGAGGATTGGAATTCTGGAAAGGATTGTGATGATCAAAAATTTGTAAACATGTATAAGCGTTTAGAAATTGTACATCAGCAACTTCTTACAGCTGCACTAGACACCGAATCTCAAATATTGGGTAAGACTCAATCAGATAATTCTTTAAATTTCCTTAGATCAACTCGAAATATAACTTGTCAAAGTATCACAACTCCAAAGGTTTTGAACCACGGAACATTTTTGAATTCTGTTCTGAAAGTTAACTATCAAACAATTCATGCGCCTTTGCAATATGCAGTTAGACTAGCACACTATGGATTTCAAGGACAAGATCCTATTAAGTTGTCAGATACAGTTCATGGAAGGGTTCTTCAGAAAAGAGCCAGTCTTGTAAGGAAGTACAATCATTTTCTTGAAACATCAGGCATAACGTTCTCACTTCAGGGTGGTCTAGGCTTGCCAGTAAAGAGAGAATCGGTTGTATTTAGTTTAATTCACCGATTGTTTTGGATGACACAAAGATTGCGATAATGCTACTTTTTTTTATTCATTAACGTTTTATAAAAGACCGATACCTCGTTTATTGTGAATCCGAATCTCTTCATAGCTGGCGTTCCAAAGGCTGGAACTACCTCATTATTCAGATATTTGGCATTACATCCTGATGTTCATCCTTCAAATCCTAAGGAACCGGGGTATTTCCATCCGTTTAAGATAGCTCATAGAGAACGCGATATTGATTTCTATGTAAATTGTTTTTCAGGTTATTCTGGTCAAAAATACGCGATTGAGGCCACTCCTGGATATTTTTATGGCGGTAAAGAGAGTGCAACTGCCATCAATGATTATTCTCCAGATTCGAAGATAATTCTTGTTTTGCGTAATCCTGTGGATCGATTATTCTCATTTTATAAATATAAGAAAAGTCTGGGCCACATAAGTGATACACTTACTTTTGAAGCATATGTTGAAGAATGTAAGAAACTAGATTCTACCCAGCCTATTGAGAGGGAAAATTATGATTTTTGGGCTATGATTGGTGGGAAATATTTTTCATTATTATCTGAATGGTATAGTATCTTTGGTGATAGGCTTCGAGTTTGTTTCTTTGATGATATGGTTAAAGATGAACCTAAATTTGTTGCAGAAATTTGTAAATGGTTAGAACTTGACAAGGACCTGATTGATGATAATAAGACTAAAATACAGAACAAATCAATGATTTATCGAAGTAAAGGACTTCAGAGGTTTGCAACTTCTCTCGATAACGGTTTATCTGGAGTTTGGTATTATCTTCCTTGGTTGAAATGGCCACTAAGTGGAATTTACAATCTAATTAATGCTAAACCAAATATCGAAAAGGTGTCGAATGCCTTGCGAAATGAATTAGTAAAATATTATGATGCCGATATTAGCGAAACTCGAAAATTTCTAGAGGAAAGGCAAATAAAGAATTTTCCAGGATGGATGGATAGATAATGACCAATTACGATGTTTTCAATGGTGACGCAGATGGCATTTTTGCTTGGCATCAACTCAGATTAGCGCATCCTAGGGAGGCAATCATTGTGACTGGTGTTAAACGTGATGTAAATCTAGTTGCTAGGGTGAATGCTAGTGAGGGGGATTTAGTTACTATAATGGATGTTTCACATGCTAAGAATAGAAAAGATGTCCAAAGGATTCTAGATTCTGGAGCAATTGTAGAATATTTCGACCATCACGATCCTAAAGAATTGATTGTTCATGCGAATATTACTTATCATATCAATACTGAGCCTAATATTTCTACTGGATTGATTGTTAATTCACATGTAAACGGAAAAAACAATCTCTGGTCAATTGCTACTGCTTTTGGTGATAATCACATAGACTTAGCTATGAGTATGGCTAAATCTGAAGATTTAAGTGATGAACAAATTCAAATCTTGAAACATATTGGTTTAGTAGTAAATTACAATAGTTATGGTCAGACAATTGATGATTTATTTTATTCACCTGAAGTGATAGCTGAAGCAACTAGCGCATGTGGTACTGATATTTTTCTATTTGCCGAGCAAGGAGATATTTTCTCAACACTACTTGATAGTTACAATGCAGACATGAGCTCAGCAATGTGTCAAGAGCCATACTCGGTTAGTAATAATGGAGTGATTTACAAGCTTCCTAATGAGGATTGGACTCACCGAGTTATGGGTTCTTTTAGTAATCATTTAGTTTCTACAAGCAAAGATTTAGCTTGTGCGATAGCCGTTTTGAATTCAGATGGAACTTATCGAATATCGGTAAGATCGTCTATCAATAATCCACATGGGGCTGGAGATTTGTGCAGTAATTTTGATGGCGGTGGTCGTGAAAAAGCCGGAGGAATCAATAATTTACCTGATTCTGAATTGGCTAGTTTTAAAGAACAATTCGAGAGGGCTTTTTCATGAAGACACCAACCGAATTCATTGAAGAGTGGATGGAAGCCGTTTGCTCGAATGATCTCAATTCCATTCTTTCCTTATACAAAAAAGATGGGCTTTTGTTAGGAACCTTGGATAGTGAAATTCGTAAGGGTCATGATGAGATAAAAATATATTTTGATTATTTTTTACAATTCAAACCTTGTGGACGCATTACCAAAATTATTGAGGAGGATTTAGGACACCGACGTCTGGCTATCGCTAATGGAATCTATGATTTTGATTTAACTGAAAATGGTGAACAGACCACAACCCCTGCAAGATTTACTTTTGTTTTAGATAGAAAAGGTGCGA
>TARA_B110000438_G_scaffold299103_1_pt1 | contig 13663 bp, 9 predicted proteins | sample TARA_B110000438 | Tara Oceans TARA_B110000438 (sample SAMEA4398413) | marine metagenome | biome: Polar Biome; feature: [MES] marine water layer (ENVO:01000295) within the mesopelagic zone...; material: water (ENVO:00002006), including particulate matter (ENVO:01000060) such as...... | reverse complement strand
GTAAAAGTCAATCACGTAATTTATCTATAAGCCTAGTGAATAACATTAGGCTTATTCACTCAAGTAGATGCCACACACTTGAGTCTTAATAGAATAAGAGTTAATTAAAATGAATATTAGTAACATCCTAAGTGAAAGAGTTAGTGCAGCAATGACAGCAGCAGGTTTACCTGAAGGCACAAATCCTGCGATAAGTTTATCTAACCGAGCAAATTTTGGTGATTACCAAGCCAACGGTGTTATGGGTGCAGCTAAAAAATTAAAAACCAATCCTCGTGAATTGGCAACCAAAGTGGTTGAAGCACTCGACTTAACGGGTATTGCTGAAAAAGTTGAACTAGCAGGCCCAGGGTTTATTAATATTCATTTAGACAAAAACTGGCTAGCAACGCAGTTAAACCAAATATCGAACGATAAAAACTTAGGTGTAAATCAATCAGAAAAACCGCAAAACGTTGTGGTTGATTATTCTGCGCCAAACCTCGCTAAAGAAATGCACGTAGGTCACTTACGTTCCACCATTATTGGTGACGCTGTAGTGCGTGCGCTTGAGTTTCGTGGCGAACATGTTATTCGTCAAAACCACATGGGTGATTGGGGCACGCAGTTTGGTATGCTACTCGCTCATTTAAGCGATAAATTAGCGTCAGATGAAGTTGCTGAAACTGCTCTTTCTGATTTAGAAAATTTCTATCGTGAAGCAAAAATTCGTTTTGATAACGAAGACGGCTTTGCTGATCGCGCCCGTGATTATGTCGTAAAATTGCAAAGTGGCGACGCACATTGCGCAACACTTTGGCAGCAGTTTATTGATATCTCAATTAGCCACAGTGAAGACATTTATAAAAAACTTAATGTCACGTTAGCGCGTAAAGACATTATGGGTGAAAGTGCTTACAACGATGATTTATCAAATGTTATCGATGAATTAATGGCACAAAAAATAGCCGTTGAAGATCAAGGCGCTAAAGTTGTTTTTATTAACGAAATGGCTAATAAAGACGGCGACCCTTCGGTATTTATTGTGCAAAAATCGGGTGGCGGTTACTTATATGCAACGACCGATTTATCAGCGTGTCGCTACCGTGTTGGTGAGTTAAAAGCCGACCGAATTATTATTTTTACTGACGCTCGCCAAGCGTTACATTTTAAGCAAGTCGAAATCGTTGCCCGCAAAGCAGGTTTCTTACCCGAGCATGTAGGTTATGACCATTGTCCATTTGGCATGATGATGGGAGACGATGGTAAACCATTTAAAACCCGTACTGGTGGCACCATTAAATTGGCTGAGTTACTCGATGAAGCCGTTATTAGAGCAAAAGTGGTTATCGCTGAAAAAAATCCAGATTATAGTGAAGAGCATTTAACTGAAATTGCTGAAAAAGTGGGTATTGGCGCGGTTAAGTTTGCTGATCTATCAAAAAACCGTACCAGCGATTATATTTTCAACTGGAAAACCATGCTCAGTTTTGAAGGCGCTACAGCACCCTACTTACAATATGCTTATTCGCGTATTAAAAGTATTTTCACTAAGGCTGATTTCTCAGCAAACGATGACTTACCAGCCATTGTTATTATTGAGCCACAAGAAAAAGCGCTAGCACTTAAATTATTGCAGTTAGAAAACGTTATAGATTCTGTCATTAGCGAATGTACACCAAACCTTTTGTGTAATTACTTGTATGAACTTGCGAGTCTTTATATGAGCTTTTACGAAGCTTGCCCAATATTGAAAGATGACATTGCTGATGACGTTAAACAATCAAGGCTAGCCCTAAGCTACATTATTGCAAATACCCTAAAGCAAGGATTAGATATTTTAGGTATCGACGTTATGGAACGCATGTAACATTTCTACGGGACAATATGCTGTAAATGAAAATATTACTCATTGATAACACTGAGAACCAGCTGCTCGAGCTTAAACAAGATCTTATTAAGTCTCGAGCTAAGTTTGCCCATGTAAATGGCTTAAACGCTGCAATTTCAGCTCTTTCAAAGCACAAGTTTACGGTTGTAATATGTGCTGCCATTGTTGACAAAAATGATGGCAACACGATTTTTGAAATGATCGCAAAAAAATTCCCAACCATTGTTCGAATTTTAATTAGCGATAATGAACAACACACGCAACATAATGCGCATTACTCTTTTGCTCAGCCTATAGAATGTAAAACTATTGTTAGCACCATCGCTAATTTGGCGAATAATAATAAAGCTATCACTCAAGATATTATTGTAAAAACCGTTGCTAATATAAAAACGCTACCTAGCCCGCCCAAAGTTTATATGCAGCTAAATGCTATCTTAAAAGACAGTAATACAGACTCACAAAAAATTGCTCAAATTATACAACAAGACCCTGCACTAACAGCCAAAGTGCTCCAGTTCTCTAATAATACTTTTGCGACCGGCTCAAAGCCGATGATGAATATTGCAGATGCCATCACCAAAATGGGCATTGACACTCTATGCTGTATTGTAATGACTGCTGAACTATTCTCTTATGCGCCAAAAATTAAAGGATTTTCAATACAAGATGAGCAATTGCATTGCTTAGCCACAGCAAAACTTGCAGCTTCAATGGTCAAGCCAGAATTAAAACAAGACACTATGATTGCGGGCCTATTACACGACATTGGTAAAGTTGTATTATTTGAAATTAATGAAAAATCCACCGATTTATTCATTTTGCATCGCGTGAACGGTGACAATAATATCGATTTAGAAAATAAAGTTTTTGCGAGTGATCACTGTCATGTCGGCGGTTATTTGTTACATATGTGGGGTTTTTCCTATCACATAATAGAAGCCATTATTTTACATCACCGACCTGAAAAGCTATTACAAAAATCTTTCGGCGTAGCGCAAGCGGTTTACCTTGCCAATGTGCTTGTTCATCAACAAATACCGAACACTGAATTTATTAAACATTATAAATTAACCAAGGTTATTGATGTACTTACCCAACGGGCGAATAAATTAATTTAGCCTGTTTTTTTAATAGTCAAAACATGGCATTGATCAATACCACAGGAGTTAAGATGACACATACCTTGAGCTTTACCGACAGCCATTGTCATCTTGACTTTGATAACTTTAATGCCAATTTACCCAGTTTACTTAACCAATGTCATCAAGCACAAATTCACAATATTGTTATACCCAGTATTGGTCCTAAAAATTGGCAAAAAGTACTTACTCTGGCTAAAACACACAGTAACGAAAAATTATCACTGCATGCTTGTTTAGGTATTCACCCATGGTTTCTGAATGATTTAACCGAACATAGTTTGAGTGATTTAACCCACTTAGTGAAAAATAATATCGAAGATATAGTGGCTATTGGCGAGGCAGGAATTGACGGTGTCATTGATAAAGAACAAAATAATTTAGCATTACAAATTCAAGTTTTTGAGCACCAAATTGATTTAGCAAAATCGTTCAGCTTACCTATCATTGTTCATCATCGCAGAACACATCAAGATATAACCCGCATACTGAGAGAAAAAAAAACACCTCAAGGTGGAATTATCCACGCATTTTCAGGCAGTTATCAGCAAGCATGCCAATACATAGATCTAGGTTTTAAATTAGGCATAGGGGGGACTATTACTTACCCAAGAGCTGAGAAAACCATTAAAGCAGTTAAGCGCTTACCGATAACAAGCTTGGTATTAGAAACCGATGCGCCTTCAATGCCATTATATGGTTTTCAAGGCGAAGATAATTCACCGTTGCAGCTTACTAATGTTTTTCAAGCACTTAATAAAATACGCCATGAATCAACTGAAGATCTTGCCCATGCACTGCAAGAAAATATCACGACTATTCTACCTAAGCTGAGTTAAGTTAAGCTATTAGCAGGATTATTTAGTTGGCGGTCGGTAACCTTGTCGGCTAAAACGATTTAAACCACGCGTTAAGAGAAAGCCAATAACACCTGCCACTATCATCAATATGCGCATTATATCGAATTGAGAACGACTATTATTGGCCAAGTCATCAACCAGCATTGACCGATGAAGCGATAACCTTATATACCCGTGTAATTTGTCACTGCGAAGTTCCTGTACAAAAGGAAATACATTATCTGTTTTATTTATTTGCCTGATGCTAATACCAAACAAATCATTAATAGACTCTGCTTGTTCTGAATTTGCCATTACTTGGCCAGTAATACTGTAAATATGAACGCTTTTAACTAAAGGTTGCTGCACTAAAGAGTCGGCATATTGTTGTAAATTGTTGGGGTTTTGCGCTAAATAAGGCATTGCACTTGTTGCCGCTTGTGCCAAGTAAAGCTTACCCACTTTGTTGGCATGCGCTTGAATGTGCATTTGTTGACTGTCACGACTACTAACCCAAAAATCCATCAAAAGTACAATCAACAAAATCGCTATAGCTAATTGCAATATTTTATTATAAATCGACGATAATTTAGGGTATAAAGGCTGTTCTATTTGCTTCATCAAACGAATTGCTTCCTACATTTTTATAAATACAGTATAGAACTAAATTTAAACATTTTATACTAGGATAATCGTTTAAAAGCGTGTTTTTCAAATAAGGTATTTCCGTGACAATTCAACATAAAATTATTCCTTTACACGATATACAACAGTTAAATTTAGCACAATGGTTACCTGCTGACTCAATCACCAACGAAATAGCAATTCAGTTTGATAAAGCCCAACAAACTTTTGCTTTAAACGATACAGCGCAGGCAGCTGCAGATACTAATTTATCAGACGCCATAGAACTGGTTGTTTTTGCAGATATTAAAATAGCCACTTTAGTCAATTTACTAAACGAATGTGAAATAAGCTTAGTTGGTTTGCATGCGGTTAATCAACGAAATAACGCAACAAGTTATCGATTTAGTGTCGAGGTCATTGATATAAAACAAGCACGAAATCGCTTATCTAGCTTTAATATAACTGAAAAAATTGAATCAGCACTTTTAGTAAACGCTCCTAGACTAGCAACACCAGGTTTGTTGGTAATGGATATGGATTCAACCACGATAAAAATTGAATGTATTGATGAAATAGCAGCATTAGCCGGTGTTGGTGAAGAAGTAGCAGCCGTTACTGAACTCGCTATGCAAGGTGAGTTAGATTTTAGCCAAAGTTTGCATCAACGTGTTGCTAAACTTCAACATTCATCTGAAGACATATTGGCGCAAGTTGCGCATAACATTCCGCTAATGGAAGGTTTAGAAACGTTAGTTACTGCTTTAAAAAAACATCAATGGCGTGTCGCTATTGCTTCAGGTGGTTTTACCTATTTTGCAGACCATTTAAAAAACATGTTATCACTTGATGCTGCGGTTGCTAACGTGTTGGAAATACAGAATAACAAGCTAACCGGAAAGGTTTTAGGTGCAGTGATTGACGCACAAGCTAAAGCAGATTGTTTACTACAGCTGAAAAACGACTTTGCTATTGCGCCATCCCAAACCGTTGCCATGGGCGATGGTGCAAACGATTTAGTTATGATGGCAGCGGCCCATTTAGGTGTTGCCTTTCATGCCAAACCTTTAGTACTGGCGCAAGCAGATGCATGTATCACTAAGTCTGGCTTAGATTGTTTATTGCATTGGCTTAAATAATAAAATGGAGGTAGCTACTTGCTGTAACTGCCTCCAAATTTTACTATCTCACAACACTATTCCTTCAAACTTTATTCCTTCAAGCTTTAATCCGACAAATTATAATCTTTAAGTCATTTAATCCCTCAACTACATGACTGAAGAACTAAAAAGTTAGCCACTCAAGTGTTAATTAACCGCCAAACTGAAAACGAAAGCCAGCATTAACGGTAAAACCATCGTTTCTTGACCAAATATCAGTTGTCCATCTACCACTAGGTGCTTGCTCAGGTAAAAGCAAAGGATCTTGCTTAGTTTGTCTAACATTTAACAAGTTTTCAGCATTAACAAAAAAGCTAACTTGCCCTACGGTTATTTGGCCTAACAAACCTAAATGCCAATAAGAGTCGCTTCGCTCTCGATACGGATTGTTCTCAAGGTGCTGTGTACCAGTATAGTAAGCTTCGAATCCGAGTAAATGGCTACCGTGCTCTTCCCACATAACCACAAGACCTGCAGAATGCTGAGGCGTTAATGCTAAAGGTACGCGATTGGAACTAGAAGCACTTTCTTTTGTGGCGTCAGTATATAAATAGCTACCGGTAAACTTAATATCTCGCCAGCGATAGCGCAGTAATAATTCAGCGCCGTTTATTTCACTTTCTCCGATGGCATTGACGATTCGAACTTGTTTACCTGAAGATTGATCAACCGCGCCGATAACGTCTAATTCAGTAACATTATCTATAGTTGAAGAAAATAACGTCAAGCTAGTTTCTACGTTGTTCAACACATAGCTAATATCTATCGAAGCGGTAGACGCTCGCTCTTCTTCAAGGTTTTCTAGCGGCTCAAGGCGAGATAAACCCGTTTCATCTAGGTCTTCAATAAATGGGCTAGGCGCGAAAAACCCCTGTCCATATGCGCCTCTGAACGTCCAGCTATCTGGGCTGTATAGCACTGAAATACGTGGGCTAACTTGCGTGCCATATTCACTATGCCAGTCGGTACGTGCGCTAAGCGACATTGAAACAACATCATTTGCTTCATAGTCAAGTTGTGAAAATAATCCAGGCGCTTGATAAGAATAATCAAATTCAGGGAAAGTGTCAGAGGCGAACTTTTCAGATTGAAGCGCTAAGCCAACTAGCCACGCCGTTTTATCAGAATACCCTGACAAGCTAGTCTCTATTAAGTAGCTTTCGTGGCTATCGTCTTCTAGAACAGCACCAAATTGATGTTCATGATCTTGATTCGTTGCTGAGCCACGCCAATTTAAATTTAAAACCTCACCTAATGGTTGATCATAGATAAAGCCAATATCAGTTCTCAAGGTATTTTGTGTTAACGGGAACTGATTACCATCGCTAACCGTAGCGTCACCTAAAGTGCCCCCAGTTCTCTGCTCTTTCATTGCCCCCAATGTCAGGTAAAAGTTTGCCCCGCTGTCGTCTTGCCAATAAAACCGAGGGCGAACACTCCCCCTTTCATAACCAGCTAGATCGATCCAGCCATCATCATCTAAATCTTGTTCTTCTTGATGATGAACTCCAGCAGTCACCGATGCACTTAAGTTGTTCGTTAAGGGTGATGCAAAGTACGAGGTAATATCTTGACCATTTTTTGAGGTAGCATTCACCAACACTTCACCTTCATACTCACTCGAAGGCGTTCGGGAGATCAGGTTTATTACCCCACCAAGTGCCGAGCCACCATAAAGTGAAGAAGCAGAGCCTTTAATTATTTCAACATTGGCAAGGTCTGTTGGCGGAATTTGTAACAAGCCAATTGAAGCGGTTTGGCCGCCATATAAAGGTAAACCATCACTTAAGAGTTGCGTGTAACGACTATATAACCCTTGCAGCCTAATGTTAGCACTACCTAATGCTGGCGAGGTGGTTTGTACTCTAACACCACCTGTTTCAGCCACTAACATAGAGATATTACCTGGCCGCATAAGTGCTTTTTCTTGTATTTCTTCACCGTTAATAATCTCGGTACGTGTTGCCGACTCGGTAACTATACGGCCTAAACGAGAAGCGCTAACTTGAATACGCTCAACCTTACTATCACTATGCTCATGATGTGCTTGCTTTTCATCGTGTTCATTTTTATGTTCATCGTTATTTTCATTGGCGTAGGTAAACGCTGGTATTAACAGTATTACTAATGGCGTTATTAATGACTTTTTAAACATTTTTACCTCTGGCATTGCTTAGTAGTTAATCAGCACAATAATGTGAATTAACTTAAAGATTTATAAGTTGTATATAGTTTTTTTGGGGTTTAGGTATTTACGAGATAAAAATAGGAGGGCGATAGAGCAAAGTAGAAAAAATTTTGGGTTGTTCTAATCGTTGCAGGCCAGCAACTTCATTTAAAGTAGTCGCCTTAATTGCCTCGACTTCAGTACTAACATTCATGAATGACGAGCACGCATTAGCAACACAGGTACAATCGAGATCACAACATTTAATACCACAGCAATCTTCTGAGCTACCAGTAGCACTGGTTACTGACTCGTTATACTTTACTTGCTCAATTAAGTTGCTAGAAAAAGAGCTCTCTAATGTTTCACAAGACATAGCGCTATTAAAAGCGATTGCTTGCCCGATAAAGGCAATAAGCATAACCGCTATAACTAAGACTCTTGAAGCTGCTTTGAACATAAAAAACTCTAAATGCAATCGAAGTTACATTATAAGAGTTTTTTCTTGATATGTGAATATTGCTAGATAAGTTTATACTTGTTGTCTTTAAAATTTTAACTATATATTGTATGAAAAATAGTTACTTATGTTTACTTGTAAAGCCGTAATTGCATGGTAGCAGTCGAAAGTCACTAACTTTACGCTATTGTTATTTATTGGTTAAGCTAATGAAGCTAATGAAGCTAATGAAGCTAAAAAAATAATTTATTAAATATAATTAACACTATAGCGCTTTATCTTCAGCTGACTAAGTTATTTGAGTTATTCAAATGCTAAATGCCATTACTTTATTTTTAACGCATTAAACGATAACGAAGCACCACTTCTTGGGTAATATCAAAAACCTGCGCAATACCTGTAACGCTCCAGATTTCTTGCTCTATTTGTTTACCACGATGAATCGCATAACCACTAATGTAGCTTAGCTCAGGGTGAAGGTGGCTCATATCTGGCTCGGCAGCACGTGATAGTTTTATCATCACACAAAAAAACTGTCCTTTTTTTAATGCTTGGTGAATAAATGCCTGCTTTAATGCTTCAGTAGTTAACTCGCTAGAAAGCTTTATTTTTACTGCCTTTTCTACGGCATCGATACTCGGGTCAATAGCAATATAAAGAACTTTTACACTGGCTGTATCGCTGTGTTGCATCTTCTTAAATTTAGCGGTAACACTAGACATAAAGTCTGCATGACCAAGTATTGGGTATAAGTTGTAATAAGACTTTCGGTCACTTAGTTGCGCCATTTCAGCCATTAACTTGCCGCTTGCATCGCCACTTGCTATAACGTCTGACTTATATCGACTACCACTTGTTTGTAACACTAGCGCAGGAATATTCGAACTGGCACTGTAGATATTTCTTAATGCCTTAGCTAAACCTGGACTGGCCATAGCATATTCATCTGAAGTTAACTTATCACGGTTCTTATCAATTAACGCTTTAAAGAATTTTCGACCAATGTGCTGATGTTTCTCGACAAAAACCCGTAAATTAACAATGGTTTTAGCACGATTAACCCGCATAACTTCATAAGGTAAGCTGGTCAAATCAAAGGTTGAGGTTATTTTTTGCATTTTAGGCAGCGCTAAAGAAACAATATCACCCACAATTAAGTGAGTACTTTTATCTAATTCAATCTTCAAACCAGAAGTTGAAAAATCGATTGATTCGCCCTGAAAAACATCACCTTCTATGGTGATATTCGCGGGAGTTTTATAGGTAAACCTTAACTCTTGTCGCTTATTTCTATAATTAATACCAACTTCATCAACACTAAAAGGTTTACTTAAACGTTTATGGCCAAATCTTTTTAATTTTACAGTGTTAATTCCTTCATAAGATAGCGACTGATAAGCCTTCGTGCTATCAGCATGCGTAACATCGCTTAACACCACGATATAAGGCGTTTTATCTATTAATGCTTTAATATCTTCAGATACTGGGGCATTTAAATATTCGTTTTGCTTAGTAATACTATTAGCTAAAGTAAAGTGCGATTCTGCTCGTTCAGGCTCTACATCCAATAAACTTAATTGAGTCACCAAAAAATGCTCTTTAGAAGCGGCAAAACCTAAAAATTGCTGCATAAACTCAGGGTCTTCACTTAGCTGGATTTCATCTGCAGTATAAAAGTACAATTTACCTTGGCTGCGGTGAATAAAACTAAAGACCAATAGCGATTTTTTTGTTGTAGCTAGTTTTTTAAGCCTAACGATACGTTCAGCAGAAAGTAAGCAATAAAGCGTTGAGTAGCGTTTTTCGTCTTGCCAGTATTGATACAAATCTTGATTGTTATTACAAGTTAACGCATATTTTGGCGTTAGCATATTAGTGTTTTTTTCTATAAAAATAGGCAATTCATTCGACTTTGGTAAAACAAACTGTTCAAAACTTCGTGTTTGTAAGGCGCGAATCGTATTATCTAAATTAATTTTGTATCGGCGCTTATTCGTCCGAATAAAGTTAATTAAATATTTCGTGAGATTTTCTGTCTCTAACGAGTCATTAGTGATTCTTTTTGCGCCAACCAACTGCATGTTATCTAAAAGAGTTAAGTTTTTAACTTCGTAGATAATGTCGCTATCATCGGTGAGTTGATACTGTTCTTCTAAGCCAGTAAAGCGCAGCGTTATTTGTTGCCCTACTTCGATAGTACTTAAATCGTTAAGCTTGAACTTGCAACCATGCACACTGATATCAGACGTTAAGCATTCAAATACTCGCTGTTTATCAACAGAAACCTTGATCGGAATAACAAAGTTCATCCGCTCTTCGGCTCGATCATAGTATGCACCAAAACGGTGAAACTGTGCTGGGAATTGAGATTTCTCAAATATTTTATTGGTGTCTACAGACTGACTTTTAGGTGCTTTTGTTTTTTCTTTTTGATAAATAACTCTAAAGTTATTTTCTGTATTCATCACTTCTTCGTATACTCCAACGGTATACGCGCCGTAACGAGAAAATGCTTCTGTAAAAACCGAACTGGCGACGTTATCTAAAAAGTGAATTCTATCTTCATGCTCAAATGTTTTACATTCGCCATCAACATATCCTCTTAAATCAATTAAGCGGCTACATGGAGCAGCTAGGCGCTTTAATTCCATTTTTAATAAAAAACGTTCAGTTTTAGGGGTATCTTTTGTGACAGCATTAAACCTAGCTTCAAAGTCACTATTTAAGACTTGGCCACTAAATTCATTAATAATATTTTGAAATTTTGAAAAATCTTTATTCATTTACGCTTCAATATCTTTACAATAAAGAAAAATACTCATCAAACATTGTTCTAGTATATGTGGCTTGTTATAAGTTAACACCACACACTATGCACAATATTGAAAAGTAACCCGTTTATATTTAGCTGTTTTAAAGTTTAAAGCAATAACCATACCTGTTAAATTATTATAGAGACAGAAAAACAATAAATATTAGTTTAACACCAAAAAATACTACAAAATCCTTTAAATCATTAATCATAGAGTTAAAAAATAAAGATAATACCGACCTCAATAAGGGCATTATTGATTTATTAACTCAATTGTCATAATTTTGACTAATGTTAGTGAGTTAGCAAGTAATTTAAGAAATAGGCAGCCAAATGGCAAAGTTAGCAAAAATAGAATTCGTTTGTACCGATTGCGGTATGAACTATCCACGTTGGCAAGGCCAGTGCCGCTGTGGTGCTTGGAATACACTAGCTGAAATGAAAATATCCCCTAACCAGAGTAAAAGTGCTACTAAAAGTCGCACGTCATCTGGCGGTTACGCAGGAGGCACAGGGGGTGGCAGTAAAAAAATAAACGACGTAGAAACTACGGAAGCTGAAAAACAATTAACCGGTATCGGTGAACTTGACCGCGTATTATGCGGCGGCGTTACCACTGGATCAGTCAACATTATTTCAGGCGATCCGGGCGCAGGTAAAACCACCCTACTGTCCGATTTAGTTGCTCGCATGTCACAATTAATGCCCTCACTTTATTGTACCGCGGAAGAGTCGTTGTCGCAGTTTAAAAACAGGGTGCAACGCTTAAAGCTTGATTATAATCCTGACGAATTGTATTTATTGTCTGAAACCAGTGTTGAAGCGATTATTGAAGAACTAGAGCAAAAGAAAATCAAGTTTGCGGTTATTGACTCTATTCAAGCAGTAGTTACCGATAATGCCAATGGCAGCCCAGGCTCCCCCTCACAAGTAAAAAGTGCAGCACAGGCGTTAACGCAATACTGTAAACAAAATAACGTCACCATGTTTTTAATCGCCCACGTCAATAAAAACAACGAAATCGCTGGCCCACAAACCTTAGTACATATTGTTGATGCGCTATTGCACATTGACACTAACGACGGCCAAATACGTACCTTAAGAGCCAATAAAAACCGTTTTGGTGATATTGACACCGTAGGCATTTTTAAAATGTGTGAACGCGGTATGCTCAGCGTTGATAACCCGAGTGAAATATTTTTATCCGGTTCTAGTACTGAGTCACCGGGCTCAGCTATTACTTGTATCCGCAAAGGTAACAGAAACTTATTACTAGAGATTCAATGCTTAACCACAGAAACCGAAGCTGAATTTCCACAGCGTGTTTGTGTTGGCCTGAATATGAATCGCATAAAAATGCTTACCGGTATTTTACGTAAGCACACCAAAACCAAAATTTATCATGACACTTTTTTCAACATTATTGGCGGCTTAAAAATAGACGAGTCAGAAACTTGTATCGATCTTGCGCTGGTTACGGCCCTGCTTAGTAGCTTGAATGAATTTGTTATTCCACGTACCACGTGCATTATGGGCGAGTTAAGTTTAAATGGTGATGTGCGCCCAATAGACAGTGGTGTGCCGCGCGTAAAAGAAGCCGCACAACATGGTTTCACCGAAATATTTATTCCGTTTCGAAATTATCATAAATCAATGGAAGGTTTAGGAGCTAAAATTACTGCGGTAAAAACTATTCATGAATTAATTGAACTGATTAAATAATAAAAAAGTGACATAACCGATTAAGTTATGTCACTTTTATGTTTATATCGCAGAGCTTTATTACATCAACCTATCTACATCATACGTTATGAAATATAACTTACGAAGGCTCGTAATCTAAATTAGCCGACAACCAACGCTCAGCTTGAGGCATGGTCATTTCTTTACGAGCGGCGTAACTTTCTACTTGGTCTTGTGCTAACTTGGCAACCGCGAAGTATTTAGACTCTGGATGAGCAAAATACCAGCCACTTACCGCAGCGCCCGGCCACATGGCAAAGCTTGAGGTTAATTCCATACCAATATTTTCATCAACCTTAAGTAACTCCCACAACAAGCCCTTTTCTGTATGCTCTGGACAAGCAGGATAGCCAGGTGCAGGTCTAATACCTTGGTATTTTTCACGAATTAAGTCATCATTTGCTAAATTTTCTTCTGGTGCATAGCCCCAGTAGTCTTTACGAATTTGTTCGTGTAAATACTCGGCACTTGCCTCTGCAAGTCTGTCTGCAACCGCTTTAATTAAAATGCTGTTGTAGTCATCGTGATCTGCATCGAAAGCTTTTACTAAGGCTTCAACACCAAAACCTGCAGAAACCGCGAAAGCGCCAATGTAGTCGTCAACACCTGAGGCTTTATCAGCAACATAATCGGCTAAACAACGATTATATTGGCCGCTAGGCTTTTTACTTTGTTGACGTAATTGATGCAATTTCATTAATGGCTCGGTGCGCGAGTCATCGGTATAAAGCTGTAAATCATCTTGCTCACGATTCGCTGGAAATAAACCAAAAACCGCTTTTGCAGTTAATTTTTTATTGTTGATCACATCATCCAACATAGCGTTGGCATCATTAAATAACTTAG
>TARA_B110000438_G_scaffold66231_3_pt1 | contig 13691 bp, 13 predicted proteins | sample TARA_B110000438 | Tara Oceans TARA_B110000438 (sample SAMEA4398413) | marine metagenome | biome: Polar Biome; feature: [MES] marine water layer (ENVO:01000295) within the mesopelagic zone...; material: water (ENVO:00002006), including particulate matter (ENVO:01000060) such as...... | reverse complement strand
TTTTCAGGGAATCTTACCTTTAAAAATAGTCACCTACCTGATGTCGCCTCACAATTGCCCCTTGAACGTCTTCTTGTTGAAACGGACTGCCCTTATCTTAGTCCGGTTCCCCATAGGGGCAAACCAAATGAACCAAGCAGGGTGAAGTTTGTTGCTGAAAAACTTGCCGAGATCCATGGGGTTTCATTAGAAGAGATTGGGAAGGTCACTTCATCTAATGCTACAAAATTATTTGGTCTTTAGTTTATAGGGATGGTAAAAAATAAAGATCACCCATTTAGAAAAAAGTGGGGACAGAATTTTCTTGCTGATGGTAACCTTCTTGATAAAATAGCAAGAACAATTGATCCAAAAACAAGTGATAATATTTTAGAGATCGGACCAGGTGAAGGCGCACTCACAGAGCGGATCCTTCCTTTTGTCCAAGAGATGGTTGCGGTCGAAATCGACCCGATGCTTATAAAAACCTTAGAAGAAATACCCTCTCTAAAAAGTTTGAATATTATTCACGGTGATATCCTGATGCAAGAGATCAAAGACCTGCCTATTAATGACCCTGTTAGAGTGGTTGGGAATATCCCCTATAATATTACCTCTCCTATTCTATTTTGGTTAATAGAACAACTTGATTACTGGGAGGATGCATTTATTATGATGCAAAAAGAGGTCGCGGACCGACTTTTGGCAAGAGTAAATACAAAATCATATGGTAGACTTACAGTCGTCACAGGTGCATACATAGATTTTGATTATTGTTTTACAATAAAACCGGATGTTTTTATTCCTAAGCCAAAAGTTGAATCAGCAATTGTTAGATTAACAAAGAAGAAAGTACCCCTGGTTCCTGATGCTCAGTATATTAGGTTTAATAAGATCGTGGGTGCTGCATTCTCTCAGCGACGAAAAATGCTTCGTAATACACTTAAGGACTGGGACATTCCAAAAAGCATTCAGGATAAGATAAATTTTACTCGACGTCCAGAGAATCTAACAATTGAAGAGTTTGTCTCTTTAGTTTAATTCTTGGATGTAAGGGTCCAGGAAGGTAATATCGCCGGCTTTTTTGAAGCAAATAGACTTATAACTATACCACAAACTACACTCTGGAGGTGATTAAAGTGGTTGAAGTCCAGGTACGAGATAAAGAATCATTTGAACGCGCCCTGCGTCGATTTAAAAAGATGTGGGAACGTGCTGGTGTCCTTAGGGAAATCAGAAACAGATCCTTTTACGAAAAGCCTAGCGATACAAAGCGGGAGACAAAAAAGAAAACCGTTCGTCGTGTAAAAAGGCTTGCCAGGATAGAAGCATTGCGTAATAATCCGCGTGCTAGCCGACAGCGACGTCGAAGACGTCGTAAGTAGGCTCCCGAAAGGGAAGATCAAGAAGGCCCTGATTTATCAGGGCTTTTCTTTTTGGAACAGCTCCACCTTCTACCGAAGTTAATGTATCAAATATTACAAATTTTAATTATCAAATGTTAATTCGAAGCATATCTGGGGTCCGTGGACTGACCAAAACTCATTTAACACCAGAGACAGTTGTCTCCTATGCAAGGGCTCTTCATGTATTTCTACCCGATGGTGTTATTGTTTCTGGACAAGATAGTCGTCCATCAGGAGAAGAGATTCTTTATGTGATGAATAACGAGCTCACAAGACTAGGTAGAACAGTTGTCCATTGTGGTGTTGTTCCTACACCTACGGTTCAGTATATGGTCAATAATACAGAAGCTGTTGGTGGATTTATTGTTACGGCAAGCCATAACCCTTCCGAATGGAATGGGCTAAAATTTGTTCGTGGTGATAGCACTTTTTTTCATCCAAAAGAGTGTGAACAATTATTTAAGCTTGTTGATGATAACCCTGAACTTTCCGATGGAAAAGAGACGGGTATTATATGGCCAGAAAAGAATGCTATTCAAAAACATGTTATTGCTTGTGTGAGTCTAAAATGTATTGACCTTAATAGAATTCAGCGTCGCAAATTTAAAGTTGTTATAGATGCAGTCAATGGTGCTGGTGCTGATGCTTTACCAGCAATGCTAGAATCTTTAGGTTGCGAGGTGATTTTACTGAATTGTGAGCCAGACGGGATATTCACTAGAGGAACAGAACCTCTTCCTGAGAACCTATCTGACTTATGCCAGGCTGTGAAAGACAATAACGCTGATGCTGGTTTTGCTGTTGACCCTGATGCAGATAGATTAGCTGTTGTAAATGAAAAAGGGGAACCTTTGGGTGAGGAATACTCTCTAGTTTTAGCGGCAGATGGATATCTAAGAGATACAAATAAAAGCGAAATATTTGTTGTCAATCTTTCGACCTCGATGGCATTGGAAAAGCTTGCTATCATAAATAATAGTTCAGTGGTCAGATCCTCTGTTGGAGAAATCAACGTTGTTAATAAAATGAATGAGGTTGGTTCTGACCTTGGGGGAGAAGGGAATGGAGGTGTTATATTAAGAGAGTGCCATCTTGGTCGTGACTCATTAGTTGGTGCCACAATGGTATTAAATCGTATGTCTCAAACTGATGATCTTCTTAGTGTTATTCATAAATCGCTACCTCAGTTTGAAATCGTTAAAGATAAAGTTAGCTTAGAAGGTATTGACCCAGATATATTAGTTGATAAGGTAAGCCATCTATTTAAGGATGCAGATAAGAATACTCTCGATGGAGTAAAATTTACTTGGAATGATAGCTGGGTGCATTTAAGGAAGTCAAATACGGAGCCTATAATGAGAATTTATGCAGAGGCAGAAAATAAAGACGAAGCATATCGTTTAGTAGAGAAAATAAAAAGGATGATCTGAGTGAACTCTGTTTCCAAACTTATTGACCATACGAATCTTAGTCCAGATGCTTCAGAATCAGATATTATAAAATTATGCAAAGAGGCAATCAAACATGGATTTGCTTCAGTGTGTATTAACCCGGTCTATGTTCCTCTAGCAACATCTTTACTCGCCGAAGAGCGTCCAAAAGTATGTACTGTTATTGGATTTCCGCTTGGGGCGATCTCAGCAGAAATGAAATTTGCTGAGGCGCGTTTTTTAATTCATCAAGGTGCCGATGAGTTGGATATGGTAATGAATATTGGAGCTTTGAAAGAAGGGAAAAAGAATATCGTTAAACATGAGATATCTAAAGTTGTAGAAGCGGCAGATCAATCTTGTGTAAAGGTTATTATTGAGACCAGTCTCTTAAGTAATAAAGAAAAGATATTAGCTTCAAACCTAACACAGGATTGTGGTGCGAATTTTGTTAAAACATCTACGGGCTTTTCTACTGGAGGAGCAACTGTAGAAGACATAAGACTTTTGCGTGAGACTGTTGGTAATGACATGGGCGTTAAAGCAAGTGGAGGTATAAAAACATTGTTAAACTTAAATAATTTAGTTGATGCTGGTGCAGACCGGATTGGTACAAGCAATGGTATTGCTATAGTATCATGACAGAGGAACATATTATTAAACGAGGCCAAGAACTGGAACTGAAGATCGAGTCTCTTGCATACGGGGGACTAGGCTTAGCGAGAAAAGAGAATTTTGTTATCTTTGTAAAAGGCGCGATTCCTGGACAGTCTGTTAGGGCAAAGATCTATAAAAAGAGAAAAGGCTATGCAGAAGCTCGTGTACAAGAAATATTAATAGAATCACCTAGTGCTGTTAAACCTGAGTGTGAGCATTTTGGCGTTTGTGGTGGTTGTAAGATCCAAAACCTTTCCTATCCAGAGCAGCTCAAAGAGAAGACAGATCAAGTAGAGGATGCCTTTCGCAGGCTAGGAGGATTTGAAGATTTTAATTTAGACAGTGCCGTTCCGGCTGATCCAATATTTCAATATCGAAATAAAATGGAATTTACTTTTTCACCTTTCAGGTGGGTTTTAAACACAGAACCAGAAGACGTAGACAGATCTTTTGCCGTTGGTCTTCATATTCCAGGACGCTATGATAAGATCCTTGATATTAATAAATGCCATATTCAACCAAGTATCGGTAACAAGATCCTCAAAGTGGCTAGAGAAGTATGTTTAGAGAATCCGGAATTAAAACCATATGATCCAAAAACGCATATTGGTTATCTGAGGTATCTGATGCTGCGTTTTGGGGTAAATACAAATCAATTAATGGTTAATATTGTGACAGCATATGAGGATTTAAATAAACTATCACCTCTTACAGATGCTCTCCTTGAACAGATTCCTGAGATTACCTCAATGGTGAATAATATAAATACTCGTAAGGCAGACGTAGCATTTGGAGAATATGAAACCCTCATTTATGGTGACCCTTTTATCCAAGAAAAAATGGGGGAACTGACCTTTGAAATATCATCAAACTCTTTTTTTCAAACTAATACTCTACAAGGTGAGCGCCTCTATGATGAAGTAGTGAAAGCAGCCAGTCTTGAAGGGGAAGAAATAGTATTTGACCTTTACTGTGGTACCGGAACCATTGGGCTTTATCTTGCTAGTCAGGTTAAAGAGGTATACGGATTTGAAGTAATACGCTCTGCATTAGAAGATGCAGAAAAGAATGCGAATTATAATGGAATAACAAATGCTCAATTTTTAAAAGCCAATTTAGATACCTTTTTTAAATCGGGTCAGCTTCCAAGGAAGGTTCCAAAACCAGATCTGGTTATTGTAGATCCTCCAAGAGCGGGCATGCATCCAGATATGACCAATTATTTGCATAAACTTAAAGCAAAGAAGATAGTCTATGTCTCTTGTAATCCAACCACACAGGCAAGGGATGCAAAAGTCTTAGCAGAAAAAGGGTATATAATAGAAAAATCTGTTATGGTTGATATGTTCCCTCACACACCACATATTGAGACAGTTGTTTTATTTACGAAGAAGAGCCTTTGAGAACCTAGAATCTGGAATATTAACGTCAAAATCTATTTGATCTATTACCCATTCAGTACCTTTGCTACCTCTTTTTAATTCATCTTTATATCTAAAATTTGATGGAAACCAACGACCCTGAATTTTTTTCACATCGCTCATGGTAGACGTCTTTAGTAGCTTACCACTTTTAGCATAAAGTTCTTCTTTTATAGGTAGAAGGAATTCTTTATCAACCCAAGCTTTACGTTTTGGATATGGTAATCCTTTTACTTTTGCTTCCATTACAATGATCCAATGATCTCTTTCATTAATTTTTTCAGAACCCAAAATAGTTGACTCATAAATCTCTTGTAGAGGGCGATCTTCCATCATGTCATTATAGGACATATCTGAGCCCATAACCGATTGCCTAAGCATATGCCCCGAGATTTGAATCACCCTGTCTGTTTGTGGTGAATAGGTCCAGAGTTTATCTTTTAATTTTAACATTTTAGTCCCTGCTTCTCTTGCAGGGGAGAGATATTCAGTGAAAGATTTGTCTATACCTATAACCCAATTTTTAGATTCAATTGTACGACTTGTACGTCTTCCATGGACAACCATTTTACTTGTTAAAACTCTATTTTTTGCATTAAGGTTTTTATCTATTTCGGCTATGATATCGTTAATGGTCATATCGTTTCTTTGACCACTTAATAATGATAAAGATATAAGAATTATAAATATTTTAATCATTATTCTAGCTCCTTAAAAAGTTGCGCCATTTCTCTCCGATAGATTGCTAGACCTGCCAACATGGTACCAAGTATAGTGGCTACCAGACCAGGGATGAACCCTATGTAATATAAGTCTGAGGTAATCTGAGCATAAAATATATTTGGCATTACCATATTAGACGCTGTTATTTTTTCAACTACATCTGAATAATCAATTCCATTTTCTTGTACATAGTATGTAAGACTCAGACCAAGTCCCGTACCTAGTATTGTTCCTGTAAGTCCGATGATGGTTGCTTCATATATCATAGAGCGATAGACTTTTCCCTTTGACTCTCCCATTGCAAGGCGTAAACCAATTTCACCATACCGCCTAAGCCCATTCATTAATCCCATATTCCAAAGAACGATCATAACAATAACTAGAAAGATTCCACCGATCACAGCCATAGCAGCTTTACTAAAATCAACCATTGTACCCATTTGATTCGAATCTCTTAGTGCCATCATTACTGGGCTAAAAATGTCGTTTGTATCACTATAACTAATATTATAGTTTGAACGAGTCATTACTGCATCAATATCATTATAAAATAATGAGTGCGAAAAGCCAAATATTTCTGATGCCGCATTCTCCATATCTAAGGCTTTTCTTGCTCCCGAAATATCAACAAGCATCATCTGGTTGTCTGCTTGCCCTTTCATAAGGTTGAAGGTTCCAACAATATTAAAATTGTAGGTTGTAAAAGCATTATCCATTGTGCTTCCGATAAAAGTAGCCTTATCACCAATGGAAAGATCTAATTTTGTAGCAAGTTTGGTGCTAATCAGAGCTTCATCTAAGTGTATTGGAAGTCTTCCTTGAATAAGCTTTTTATTTAATTTCCATAATTCAGCTTGCCTAGAATTATTACTGAATAGATCAATCCCAAAAGCAATAACTGGACCCTGATTCTTAGTATCACCATTTTTGTCTGGTGCATCTAAAAGGCCTCCAAATGTAATCCGAGGACTCCAAAAATAATTTGGATATTTTTGATTCAAATCTGCTATTGTTTGATCAACATCTAATAGAGCTAGGTCATTAGGTAGCATTTGACTCTCTTCTTTGTATGCGCGTGTCACTACCTTTTCATGTCCCGAGATAATAACTGCAGTATCTAAGAACATCCCGCTCATTGCTCCATTCATAAAACCAAGGGCAAAGATAACAATAGTTACGGTTGTCGTAATGATAACAATGGGGAAAAGACTACGGGTGCGATCTCTTAGTAGACCTTTAATGAGAAACTTAATCATGCGGTTGTTTTTCCACGAAGTGCTTCAGTCGGCTTCATTTTGGAAATACGTTTAGAAGGGAGATAGCTCACAACAAGAACAATAGTGAAGATAATAATTGTTGTTGAAAAAAGTAATCCAAGTGAATAAACAGGGATTATTCGTTTTGCAATAATGAGTCCCATTTCTGAATAATCTATAGGCATAGGTACACCATGTTTTGCTGTCCACCAGAGAATAAGACCAAAAGGAAACACGGTTAAGCCTGCCGCCAAGATAGCATTTATACCGCCTTCTAGTGTAAATAGGGCAACTACTCTTGACCGTGTCATGCCGAGGGCCATGAGAGTTCCAATTTCTTTTCCTCTGCGAAAAATAGATAATACTTGAGCATTAAATATTCCCATCGCAGCTAATGAAAGAAGGATTGCAAACATAATTTGATTACCTGGTTTGTCTGCCTCAATAGCTGCTTCAATATCCTGGATGAGATATTCAACATCTCGGTGAATCCAGCTCCCCGCTTCTTTAACTTTTTCAACGTCTTTTTCATAGGCGACGTAAGTCACTTCATCGTTCATTGCGAGCATTACCTGTGCTTTCTTGAGAGGGATCCAGATATGTCCGATATCAAGTTTGAAATTTTCAGTATTCATTATATGAACCACAGTGCCTTCGTCCGCGTCATAGGTCCCATCAGAGTCAAGCCACCGGATAGTAAATGAATCACCGATATTTAATTTTGCGTTATTTGCCATTCCCTTGCCAATTAATACAGGTATGTTTATATCTTTATTTTTAGTGAGACTTCCAGTTGGCATATTTACAATGTTTTGATTTGGGTCAATTCCTTTCATAATGACTGGCATAATTCGACCATTAGGATATATTGATGCTTGGCTTACGAGTATAGGCACAGCTTTTTTTTCTTGAACTAAAGCATCAATCTCTGGTGGTAAAATTGAGTGGGAATCTTCAAATAACATTGGATCCATCGGGTCATATTTGGGGTGCCAATAAGCACCACCCGCAACCTCTGTATCAATTGTGACTTGTTTGGCATGTTGACGCATGCCATCATACAAGCCAGTAATAAAAATAATCAAGAAAAAAGAAATAGATGTAACAAAGACATTTAAAAACGTTCGGAGTCTTGCTCCTAATAAATTTTTTAATGCGATTTTAAATAACATTATTTGTTTTCTTTCTCAAGGTTTTCATCTTTTACAATATTGCCATCGTCCAAGCGAATAATACGTTTTAAATAGCCCATGATCTTTTCATCATGCGTAGCAAAGACAAATGATGTATCAAGCTCTTCATTCAGTTCAGTAAGTATTCTCATTATATTATGAGAGTTTTCTGCATCTAGATTTGCGGTAGGTTCATCGGCCATTACGAGTACTGGCTGATTGACAATAGCCCTTGCGATAGCAGTTCTCTGGCACTCTCCCCCACTTAGCATGTTAGGCTTTGAATCACGTTTATTCGTTAGCCCAACCCATTCCATGGCTTGATTAACTTTCTTTGCTCTTTTTGCTGAGTCTATTTTGTTAAGTATAAGAGGAAGTTCAATATTTTCAAAAACAGTATATACTGGAAGTAGATTATAGCTTTGGAATATAAAGCCCATATATTTCCTGCGTAGTCTAGCACGTTCATTATGGGTTGTATTGTCCAATGGCTGACCAAGAACTTTTACCTGCCCTTTACTTGCAGAGTCGAGACCTCCAATAATATTTAACAGTGTAGTTTTACCTGAACCTGATGGTCCAACAAGGCCAGTGAACTCTCCTTTTTTAAGAGTAAGGTTTAGGCCTTTTAATGCAATAAAAAAATCTCCACCTACAGGGAATTTTTTAACAAGGTTTTTTATTTCAATAACAGAATTATTTTCCATTTTATTTCCTTAGTGATTGTAGATGAACATGAATTGTAATCCTGTACCAAATCCAGAAAGTGTTTTAGGTAGTCCACTAGCTGGTATATTATATTGATTCCTTTTTGGATTCATCGAAAGAATTAGATTAAAGCTAAAGCTATCAAAAATGCTACTCCAACGCAAATATTGATAAGACTTTTCTTGTTTCCAATCAAATTGGGTTATGTACATTGCCATATGCATAATACCAATAGGTAAGCTTGCCATGATTGCAGAATAGTTTTGATCTGTTTTATTATTTTCGTATGTATTTGAGGAAAACAATGTCTCAGTCATAATTAAGATTCCGTTAGCAACTGGGATTGTGTAGTCAGCTCCTATTGTTAATAAATAAATTTGTGATTTTTGGGACTTAAGCAGAGCGCTTTCATTCCAAAAACCAATAAATCCATCAAACCTATAATCGATGGCAAATCTCTTATGTGAGCCATAAATCGGGAAGCCTATTTGTCCAATGGTCTGTGTTGAATTTGTAGGGTCAAGGTGAAATGTGAAACCAAGTTCACCAATTGATGAGGAAACCTCAGCTCTCCCACCATAGGACAAGGTATCCATATCATTATTGATTAACCAAGACCATACTGAAACATTATTTGAGGGGGACCATCTAAGCCTAATGGATTCAACTCCATTAGTTTGCCCAGTTGGATCTTTTAAGTCAAAGGTATCAAACCAAGAAAGAGGACGAAGGATTTGCGCTGGGCCAAATACGATTCTTTGAAGACCTAGTCGAGCTTCAATTTTTTCATTTGAATATCGAAACCAAAAACGATGATTTTTTTGAATATTATTATAAAGTGAATCTCCATTATAACTTTTTTTTAAATAGTATGCCCACTCAGCATCTAACAAATCCCCCTTTGATAAATCCTTTTTTATAGATAGGGTTGGTATATAGCCGATATCCGATTCATATGATGATGAAGAATTTGGAATATCGTTGCTGGTTAAGCTGCTTATAGTGAGCATCCCCTTAGTTGATAGGGTTTGGCTTAGAATAATGGAATTAAAAATAATGCCTAATGCTATTTTTTTGATGAAATGCAAGATCCGCTATTTTGATTTTTTATAAAAGATTGTTTTATGATAATAGTAAAATATTACAAAATCCATTAAGGCTAATTTATTATAAATAGCGTTTAATATTTTATAATTGTCTATCCTGAGCCTGTCTAGGTAGAACCAAGCATAGGGCTGGTAGTAGTGTAAGGTCACAAATAAGTGCAGCACCAATCATTGCAGATGATAGCAGTCCAAACTGATACGTCGGAAGGAAAGCAGATAGTACAAGAATTGAAAACCCAGAGATAAGAACAGTTGTTGTAATCATCAAAGCAGATCCAGTATTCATAATACTGTTTTTTATTGCGTCGGGTCTGTTAAGGCCTTTGGATAGCTCTTTCCTATAGCGAAGTAAAAAATGTAAACTGTCATCTACGGCGATACCTAGGGCCACAGAAAATGTCATTGCGGTAGGAGGTCGTATCGATATGTTGAGCCAGGCAAGGATACCTAAAACAGTAAAGATCGGAATGAGATTTGTGATCAGGCTGGCCAAAAGGATATGTTTTTCTCTAAACATAAATGCCATAATAATGCTAATAAATAATAAGGCGATGCCTAGACTATTAAATAGAGACTGTACAAGATAGTTATTGGTTTTCAGGGCAACGACCGTGGTTCCGGTATATTCAATAGATAGATACGGAGGAAAGGATTGTGAGAGAGAATCAAGCTTTTTATAGATCTCTTCCATTTGAGAGGATGTTTTATTTTCGATGAGCCCAGATATGCGCAGTGTTTGACCATCACGACTAATAAGTTTCATTTGCTCACTAGATTGGTTCTCAACAACCAGATCGATCATTTCTTGGCTATAAGGAAGCGAAGGGTCTTCACCACGTATTCTTTTTACAGATTCAAGTAGATCAAATAGGGAAAAGAAACGACTTTCAGTAAGATAAGATCTAAGGTTAGTGCCTATCTGATCTAAAATAGGAATTATGTCAAGATTTGCTATTTTACGTGGAGCTCCAGTCATGTTTTGGTCTAGATGAATCAATATTTCGAAAGGTAGAACCCCACCAAAATATTTTTCTGTATATTTCAAATCTTGATATAATTTATTTTGAGGTCTAAGATCATCCATTAACGATGCATCAGTTGATATGTCTTTAACTTTTATTATAGCAACCCCTGATATCAAAACAGGGATAATTATAAAAGCCCATGGCCTTTTTATAATAGACTCAGAGAGTTTTTCTAGAGGATTAGAAAAAATATCTTGAGTCTGATGCTGGAACCCTTTTAAAAGGAGTATCCCCGACGGCACAACTAAAATAGATACAAACCAGGCAATCATAACACCCATTGCTATCTCTAAGCCAAATTCTTGGATGATTCTTATAGATGTTGTTAAAAGTGCAAGAAACCCAATGGCTGTTGTTAGGCTAGTTAAAAATATAACCTTTGACATTTGAACCATGGTAAGAAGCATGACCTTTTTGGGGTGCGTATTATCCGTTGAAAGATTTTCTCTAAACCGTGCTTGAATATGGATTGCATCACTTATTCCAATTATAAAGATAAGTGTCGGAACAATATAGGTTATGATATTGATATCAAGACCAACTGCTCCCATAAACCCTAAAAGCCAAATAACTGTAATTAGAACAGTCAAAAGAGGAAGGAAAACCTGAACCCAATTTCTAAAAATAAAACCTAAAATGCATATAAGTATTATCGCAATTGGAGGGAGGAAAAGAAAGTTATCCCGAACCATATAACTAACGTATTCTGTCCGCAGTACGCTAACACCAGAGTAAACCCAATCCGGAGATGTTATTTTTGTGAGTTTTTTGATCTTATTCAATAAATCAGTTCGATCACGGTGGTTATTGGCATTATCTGTTAGGGAAATAATTAGAGCACCGCTTTTTAGATCACGCGAGATCACTTTAGAGCCTATTGAAGGATCTTGTTGAATATATTTTAAAGTTTGTTCTAGTGTCTCCTTGTTCCACGGGCTGGAATTATCATGAATATTTCCTATAAAGGCTCTACTGTCAACATCACTTAGTGTAAAGATCGACGCGACATTCCTAACTCCGGTAAGATCTGTTATCTGATAAACTAATTCTTCGAGTTCTGCATATAACTTCTTTTCTAAATGGTCATGGGGTTTATAGATAATTGTTATAATATTATCTTCTCTTCCAAAATTATCTCGAAATGAAAAGTATCGTTCAACCATAGGATCTTTTTCAGAAAAAAGATGTTCAATTGAAAAATCAATCTTAAGATTTGGAATAAATAGGGCTGAGATAAGAGTGATCCCTGCGACAATTGAGAGCGTATTTCGTGGACGTTCAGTTACTAATTGAAAAAATTTATAGAGCATTTAAAAGTTAATCAGGTTAATTAGATTTGTATTCTTAATTGATAAAAGATAACAGATGGTCTGGTAACGGTTTTGACTTCGGTGGATATTTAAATCTCATTTTTTAACCAAGAATTATATAACTTCATTAAATTAGTAGTAACTGGGCCAGGCTTACCATCTCCTATTTTTACAGAGTTTACTTTTATAACAGGGATAATCCCGGAACCGCTATTAGTCAAGAATACTTCATTCAACCGCTCAAAATCAAGGAGGTTGAGATTACCATAATTAATTGGGTAATGAGACCTTGTCAGAAGAGTTTGTCTTGTAATACCTGGTAAAATATCATCTTCTTGTGTGTAAAGGCTCTTATTTTTTACCCAAAATACATTGCTCCGACTTCCCTCGAGTATGTTATCATTTTGATCAGACAAGAGTGCCTCAAAACATCCGTTCTTTTCTGCTAATTCCCAAGCTCTAAGGCAAAGGTTATAGTCCGTGGTTTTTATTTCTGGATCATTCCGAGTGCCTGATACTGTGATGGTGTCTACGCCTTCATAGATACTAGGTTTTAGATTCAATGATGATGTGTATATGACAACTGTATCAGGGAAAGCAAGAATTCTACACCGCTGATCTGGTTTTCCAAAGTTTTTCACAACTTTAGAGATCATGGGCCTTATCATTCTTTGAGAATAGGGAATTCTTAATCCAGTTTGTTTTGCAGTGTCAAACAGTCTATCTAAGTGGGGTTGTAGGAAAACAGGTCTATGATCAAGGGTTCTGATAGTTTCATATAGCCCTGCTTTATAAGGGAATGAATCTGATCCTGGCTGGAGGTCTTTCTTTGGTACCGAAACCCAACGGTCATTAATTAGGACATTAATCAAAGTTTCGGACACTCTGTATTGAGATAGTTTTTTTGAAAGTCGAGATTCTTGAAACCGGTTTTAAGGGTTTAAACATTTTTGACTGTTCCATCAGCTTTTAATTTTTTATTTCGAGACCACTCTGATTTACCCCAAAAAAACAATAGAAGACCTGGCACACCATAATACATTTTTGATAAACCATCCATGAGAATAAGGATAACCTTTTTTGGGGAGGGAAGGTCTTATTGATGATCTTAAGCTCATTTGCGAGTGATTCAAGTTTCTTAAAAATCTCTAAATCTTTTTTAATGATCTGATCGCTAACCCAGAACATTATAATTATCATAAAAATCGGTATATGTAGAACTATTAATAGAAACCCAATAAAAATTAGTGGGATCATAATAGAGTCACGATAGGGAGTATTCATCTTCCATTGATCTCCAACAATAGTAGGTATACTAATATTACAATATAGAATTAAAACTGTACCAAGGTAATTCTTTACAGGATTGGGAGATGTTTACGATGAAAGAAGTACCGAATTGTCGTAAAATCTTCAATCAATTTTTGATTAAAAAACATCATTTAATAAAAAAATGGCAACCCCTTCACTAAATAAAACATACAACCCATCATCTGTC
>TARA_B110000438_G_scaffold202711_1_pt1 | contig 13723 bp, 12 predicted proteins | sample TARA_B110000438 | Tara Oceans TARA_B110000438 (sample SAMEA4398413) | marine metagenome | biome: Polar Biome; feature: [MES] marine water layer (ENVO:01000295) within the mesopelagic zone...; material: water (ENVO:00002006), including particulate matter (ENVO:01000060) such... | reverse complement strand
AGTTGGGGCAGATTCTGTATGCTAATGGGGATATTGACCGCGCGATTGAAATTCATCAAAAAGCATATGAGATAGATTCCAGTATGCGAGAAAATGAATTATTGTTAAACGTCCTACGATCAAAAATAACTCGTGTTAAAACGGCACAAAATATTAATACTGTAAATAAAAGTGATACTGAGCTTGGATTAAATTCAAATATAATTATTCAAGACAGAGTAGTAGAGGCAGAGCTTATTTCTCATCTGTATGAAATTAACTCTAGTTCACTGGATGAAGCGCCAGGACCGCGTTATGGCAATGGGAGATGTTCTCCCGATTATAGCCTTTTTAATAATGATCAATTTATTATAAAAACTGTAAAAGATGATTTGATAAAGATTATGAAGCTAGCAGTTAAATCAGAAATATATGTGTTTGATTCCTTTTTTAATATCTATGGTGCTGGTGCTGGCATACCTCCGCACCAACATTTTAATAAGCTGGATAAAGACAGATACCATAATTTGGAAAGACAAAAGTATAGTTTGGTTTATTATCTTTCTGTAGGAGATCAAGATTGTAGTGAGCCAGGAATTTTGAAACTTTATGGTCCTGAACAAGACATTTTGCCATGTGAGGGTATGATTATAATTTTTCCTGCCAGCAGGATGCACTCGGCAGTTTACGGCGGACAAACAGATAGAGTTATGATTGGAGTTAATTTCTATAGCCTTTGACATTCTCTGAGTTGGTATTTTTCTTGAACGCAAAGTGTGCTGAAAAAATCTGATGGTACAGCTGCTGCTAGAAAATATATTCAAATCTTAGATACTTATTCAAATAAGAAAGAAGAGCAAAACTTTTAATTTTATTAGCCATGCAATGCTTGAATGTGGATAATAGGAAGTTTTTCGGTACAAGCGTATTATAATGATTGTTATAATTACTAATCTTACCCTGGGACTAGATTCTGAATGAAATTTTTTTTAAAGACTGCCATTAAGTCAATAATAATTAAACTTCGTATGCAGAAAATGGCTTATGCCTTCTTCAATATTTACGCATATTTTTTTAGACATCAAACTGTAGTGCGTGATGGAATTACCTATTCATTAGATCTTCGTGAATCTGTTGATCGAGGCATCTTCTTATTGGGATGGGAGCCTTTAACAATTAGTTGGCTAAATAAAAATTTAAAGACAGGTGATGTAGTTATTGAGGTCGGGGCAAATATTGGTGCTCACTCATTAATCATGTCATCGATTATTGGGCCTGATGGATCGCTATATTGCTTTGAGCCTACTAATTTTGCCTTTGATAAGTTAACAACTAATTTTGCTCTTAATCCATCATTGCCAGAAAACTTCAGGTTATTTCAAACTTACGTCTCGAATAGTAAAAATACAAAATCAGATCATAAAATTAGATCAAGCTGGATAATCAATAAAACAGATGAGATAACAAATAAAATGGATGAAGATTTTGATGGTGAAATAGTTGTATTGGATGTTTTTTTTGCAGATTTAGAAAAGCTAGATTTTATTAAGATTGATGTGGATGGATTTGATTTTAAAGTATTGCAAGGAAGTAAAAATATTATTATAAAACATAAGCCAGTTATTTTTATTGAACTGGGTGAGATAGACCTAAATAAAAATGGAGATTCTGTGATGGATATTATTAATTTTTTTAATGATATCAGTTACTCAGGGGTTCTAGAGAGTGGTGAAGCCATATCGACAGGTGAAGCTTTGATGAAGACTCTTGAGAGTTCATCTCATACAAATGGTATTTTTTCCTCTACCTCATAAAATTAGATGCATTATAAATACTTCATTACAATAAATTTAACTAGTCACAATTATTCAAACTAACTTGATCAATAAACTAGAAAAATTTCAATCTGCTAATTTTAAATTAGAGGTTCCTGTTTTATTTTTAGTCTTTAATAGGCTAGATACAACAACATTAGTATTTTCTGCAATTAAGAAAATTCAGCCTTCAAAATTGTACATTGCTTCAGATGGGCCAAGGGAATCTCGTCCAGAGGAAATTAAGGCAGTGAATGATGTCAGGGAATTTCTGTTAAGTAACATAGATTGGGATTGTGAGATATTTACATTATTCAATGTTTCAAATCTTGGATGTAAAAAATCTGTAAGTAACGCAATTAATTGGTTTTTTGATCAAGAAGAAATGGGCATAGTTTTAGAGGATGATTGCTTGCCAAGTCAGAGTTTTTTTCAATACTGCCAGGAATTACTTTATAAATATGAGCATGATCAACGAATTTTTTTAATTACTGGATATAACAAACAAAATGAATGGAAGGCAACTGAGAATGATTATTTTTTCTCTAATTTAGGTGGTATTTGGGGGTGGGCTAGCTGGAGGAGGGCTTGGGAGCATTATGATGTAAATTTAAGTGATATCGATCACTTTATATCTCAAGATGGTTTTCAAAAATCACTTGGCAACTATCTAGGAGATTTAAAGCAGCATATGATTTATAACAGCGTTATTCGAGATAATGTCGATACGTGGGCTATGCAATGGGGATATGCAAGGCATAAAAATAATGCATTGACATGCATCCCATCTGTTAGTCTCATCAAAAATATTGGATTTGGACAAAATGCAACTCATACCTTTGGTGATAATTTAGATGGCGTTGTAGATCATGAGATAACATTTCCCTTAAGAGAAAATCATTTCATTGTAAGTGATGAGAGTTATGATGAACTATTATTTCTTAGGCCTAACTTTCTTTCAAGAATAAGAAATAAGCTTAAAAAATTTTAATGTAGCATTTAACCCTAGAAAAGCTGTTATTCCTAAGGGTGGGGGCGTTAGCTAGAGAAAGCAAGTAACACTCGTGAGGAGAAAAGTTAATTATATTCAAAACTTCAGATTAAGAGAATCTTCAAGGACATAATAATTAATTTATTGGTTTTTAAACAATGTATATTTTCTATTTTTGATATTCTGCCGAGCTAAAGAGTATTAAAATTCTTTAAGAAATTCATTGAAAACAAAATCTGCTCCAAATCCACTTAAATGATTGCTATCCCTGTAAAGAGGCCTACCTTCCTTCATTCCAATCACACATTCTAGTTTTTTATTGCAAGAGGCTGAGGATAGAATAGTCCTTTGGTCAAAAACTTTTAAACCTTTTGATTCTAAATTTTTTGTAAAATAGCTCTCAATTTTTGCCTGATATTTATCATGCTGAGGTTGCACTCGATTTAATTTATTCACAAATGCTGCTCTTGCTAATGGATGGGATAAGCTTACTCTTGGTATGAAGAAGTAAACTTCAACCCCTCGATCTAGAGCATATATAAAATTTTGAGCAAGAAAATTTAAGTTATTTTCAAGATCATTATTATCAAGATGCTCGAAATGCTGATAAAGATTCGCAATAAAAATAATTTTTTTAACATTTTGAGCATCAATAATTTCCTTCCATCGCAGGGCAGTCTCCCTACAATCATCTCCATTTTCAAATTCAAATGATGAGGGTGAAAAGGAACATCCGCCAATTGATAAGTGAGCACCGTTAATATTATTTTTATTTATGAACTGTTCAAAGTAATAGTGAAAATCTCCGCTATGAGAATCACCAATTAGAAGTAGATTTTTTTGACTTACTTCTTTTAATTGGCAAAAAATTTTTTTTGATTCTTTGCATGAGCCTGTTTCAATTTTTTCATTCATAAAAGAAGTATTTAGATCATAGAAAAAATTTCTTTTTAAGTGTTTCGGGGGATCTTTATCAATGAATCCATTGGATAGATGGCCAATCATACCAATACTGAAAATAACTATGCTTACACTAGCCATACTAATAATAAGCATTTTATTAGAGACAATTTTTTTATCCCTGAATGGAGCCTCAACAAATTTCCAACTCAAAAAAGAAATTATGAAGACAAATAAAATTAAAACCAATGAAGTAAATGCACTTGGCTCATCAAGCATTCTGTATTTCATGAATGCAAATAATGGTTGATGCCATAAATATATGCTGTAGCTCATTAAGCCAATGGCAACAAACACTCGATTTGAAAAAATAGAGTAGACAATAGTTGCTTTTGTTGCAAATACAATTAATAGCATTGTTCCTGTGACTGGAAGCAGCGTCCATACACTTGGAAAAGGCGTTTCGTTATTAAACTGAAAGATCGAATAAAGAATTAGAAGTAGCCCAAAAATCGAAAGAGACTGATGGAAGTAGAGGGGGAGTTCATTTATAGAATTTTTTCTATCTAAATAAATTGCTACCAATGCTCCGCAAATAATTTCCCAACCCCGTGCAGGTAAAAAATAGAATGCAGTTACAGGATGATTTTTAACAAGCGATAGTGCCATCCAAAAACCTACCATAGCAAGGAAAGCTAAAACCCAAAAGAGATTTATTTTTTTAAACTTTGCAATAACAATTACTAGCAAAGGAAAGAAAATATAATACTGCTCTTCAATTGACAAGCTCCATGTATGCAACAATGGCTTTAATTCTGCTGCCGATGCAAAATAACCAGTTTTTATCCAAAATAGAATGTTAGATGAAAATAATATTGTTGATACTAAGCTTTGCGAAAATTCTTTTAAATCTGTTGGAAGGAGTGTAATCATTGCCAAGGGTATGCATGCGAGCAACATTAAAAAGAGAGCAGGCAATATCCTTCGCATTCGCCGCAAGTAAAAATCTTGCAATCTAAAATTACCAACCTGAGTTTCTGAAATAATCAAAGATGTTATTAGATACCCGCTGATTACAAAAAAAATATCTACTCCTACAAATCCCCCGCCAAAGAGAGTAAATCCAGCATGAAATAAAACAACGGGAATAACTGCAAAAGCTCTTATGCCATCAATTTCCTTCCTATAGTTCATGATGATTGTTAGTTAACAGGACGCATCACTCCGATTACACCATTCAAGTCCCCAGAGAAAATTACGGAGTTATTTTTTTTGTCAAAAACTAGATCTCTCATCCTCTCTTTTAATAGTAGCTGCTCTTTTAGAATTAAATTATTTTCTGTATCTGTAGAAATAAAAAACATAGATAGCGTAGGTATTAATTCTGATTTTTCAGACCCCATTGTTCCAAAAATAAATGTTCTCGCAGCACCAGTTTGAGTGTAATCATGCTGCACCTCGATAATTTGAGAAATCCCTACAGAGGGGGAGAAATTAATAAAAGGTTCAAGAAAATTATAGTCTGCATGGCTTTTAAATAGAGGTGCTAATTCATATACAGATCTAGATCTAAACTCTGTTAATTGAAGTTTTGAGTTAACAAGATCATAGCCACTAGCCCCATAATGACCTCCATATGAAGAAATTGGCCATCCAAAATTTGCTATTTCTAGTTTTCCAGGGGTTGCATTGTAATTCACTTCATCGCCTCCATTTGGACCATGCTCAGTTGAGAATACATCATTGTACTTAGGGGAGTAAGTAAGGCCTTGAGGATTTCGATGACCCATTGAGATGAGCTCACTAATTCCAGAATCTAAATCAATTGACAATATCTTTCCAAAGCTACTATGCACATCTTGTGCTTTTATTCTTGATCTAAATGATCCAGTAGATAAAAGAATTTTATTTTTCTGATATTTTGATAGTCTTCCACCTGTTTGATGAGCATTAAAGTCTGTTATATCTCTATAAATACATTCTTGTGGACTAAATAAAATTGAAAACTCTAGGTATTTTTTAATTTCTGCTTTGAGAATAGAAACATTAAAGCAATCATCTTGAAATTCTCTAATGTATGAAACATATACAACCTTGTCTGCTACTAAAATATCTTTTATACCAAATTGACCAGCGAAGTAAAAATCAAAATAATTAACAAAATCTGTAATATTAGATTCATAGGTCTCAACTTTTATACTCTTTTCTTCAGCAAAGACTTTATCCAGCAATAAGGAGAAGAAGAGACCATTCTCCTGAGCAATCATCAGTTTCCCTTCTTCTATAAAATCTATATATGCTGGACCAATCTCAGGCTTTCTTTTTTCTAGAGTAAGAAAATTTGCCCTATATTCAATCACTTGAAAATCTTGCGCACCTATTTTCATTAACTCTCTTTTAGGTAATTTGCTTAATGTTAAATCTAGTGAATTAATATTAATATGAGGGAGAAAAGCTTGCAGAGATTCCATTTTGATTTTTTGACTTGAATCTTTGATAGCCTCTAAAAATGATCTTTCAGAGTATGTTGGAACATTTTCTTTAATTAAAGATTTTGTAAATCTAAAAATTTTTTTTGGAAACTCTGGCTCCGCGAAAACAATAAGAAAGGCTAATACTGCAAAAAAGGCAAATATCTTTTTAGAAAAAATTTTCATATTTATAAATATATAATAGCTTCTATTAGAATTAGTTAGATTTTATTAGATCAGTTAAAATATTCAGGTATTTTACATCATAAAAACGTCTTGATTTTTTTTAAGGGGACAAATAATTTTTAAATGAAAAGTTTAATTAATAAAAGCATCTTTATCTTTTTTCAATTCTTTGCAACCGAAAGGGCCCAAAGATATCTCTTTAATATGCTCTTAAAGCTAAGGGGCTACAATAACTATAAAAACTTTATTGAAAGTGGCGAAAGCTTCTTTTTTGATAGTATTTTAAGCAAATTTGATCCAAAGATTTGCATTGATGTGGGTGCAAATATTGGAAAATTTACCTCAGAAATTTTAAAGCGCAGTAATGCAACGGTAATATCATTTGAGCCATTGCCAGAAGCTTTTACCCATCTTGTTAAGCTGAAAGAACATTGGGGTGATAGACTGATTATAGTTAACAAAGGGTTAGGTGAAAAAAGCTCTTTTTCAACAATTTATTTTAATAATAACTCTTCATCCCATGCTTCACTGCTTAAAGAAGCTAATGAGTTAGAGTATGTGGATAATAATAACTCTCAAACAGTGGAAATTATTACGCTTGATAAATTTTTTTCAGAAAATCAGCAATATACAAGCATAGATTATATTAAAATTGATACTGAGGGCTTTGAATACGATGTTTTGTTAGGTAGCCTCAATACAATACAGAAATTTAAACCAAAATTTATTCATATTGAGTTCAATTGGCACCAGGTACTTAAATCCCAGTCTTTATATTCTTTTGCCTCAATCCTAGAAAACTATCATCCCTATCAATTACTGCCTAATAAAATCATCAAGAGGGATCCTATAGATCCATTCTCTAATATTTACAGCTATTCAAATTTTGTTTTTATACGTAAAGATGTTTCGCTACCATGCTAATCTCCGCAATTAAGCCTAGTAATCCATTCTAATGATTTTTAATGTAATATTAAAAAGATAACTGCTAATTGGCTATTTTTATTTTTAGGTGCATAAATATTGAAAACAATCTCTCTCCTTGACACCAGTATTAATAATTATAATTTAGGTAATCAAATTATTATGAATGCTATTGAGCCCATTCTTTATGAGCTCTTTAGAAATGACTTTGTATATAAAATGCAGGCATCTGAAAAATTTGGACCAGTTTCAATGAGTAATTTTAATAGATCTGATTATATTTTTTTTGGCGGAACCAATGCATTAACATCCAATGTTAATAAAGAGAAATATATTGGTTTTTCAGCATTCAATCTTATACATTTTAACCGTCTATCGTTACTTGGTGTTGGCTGGTGGCAATATCAAGAGAAGCCTAACTTTTATACAAAATTATTTCTTAATCGAATGTTAGATTCTTCAACTCTTCACTCTGTTAGAGATTCGTATACAAAGAAGATGCTTGCCTCCATAGGAATTGAGAATGTTGCTAATACGTCCTGCCCTTCAACATGGGCTCTTGATGACATGCACTGCTCCGGTATTCCAAAATTAAAGTCAGATTCTGTTGTCATGACAATCACAGACTATAATCAAAGTCCTAAAGAGGACGCAGCTTTTATCTCTCAGTTACAAGCTCTTTACAATAAAGTTTTTTTTTGGCCTCAGGGTCGGGGAGACTTAAGTTATTTTCATTCCTTAAATACTCCACAACAAAATGAAGTATTTGTTCTAGAACCAAACCTCCAGTCATTTGAAGACTTGTTGAGCAAGAATGAGATTGATTACATTGGTACTAGATTGCATGCAGGCATCAAAGCATTGCAACATAAAAAACGTACTCTAATCATAGCTATTGATAATAGATCGAAAGAAATAGCGAATGATATTAATTTAATAATCAGCGAAAGAGGTGATGATAAGGCTTTAGATTTTTTTATAAAAAATAGTATTGATACCCTTATTCAAATTCCCACTTCTGAAATTGCTAAATGGAAAAATCAGTTTCATGAAACAAGCATAGACGCTTAATGAGAATTCTCATTACAGGTGGAACTGGGTACGTTGGAAGTCACTGTGCGGTTGGGCTGTTAAATCAAAATCACGATGTTGTAGTGCTTGATAATTTATCTAATAGCTACAAGGAAGTCGTACAAAAAATTGAAACGATTACCAAGGATTCAATTACTTTCTTTCAGGGAGATGTCAATAATACTTCTTTGCTTAATACAATTTTTACAACATCTCATATTGATGCCGTTATTCATTGCGCTGGACTCAAAGCGGTAAGTGAGTCCATCCAAGAGCCAGAAAAATATCACCAAAATAATGTAGAAGGCGCTAAAAATCTTATAAATGCTATGCATGAAAATAAGGTTTTTAATCTTGTTTTTAGTAGCAGCGCAACTGTATATGGAGATCCTCAATATCTTCCAATAGATGAAGAGCATCCAATTAATCCATTACATCCTTATGGCTCAAATAAAATATTAATAGAAAAATTACTTAAGGAACAAACGTTACGCAATTCTGAATGGAAAGTATTAAGTCTAAGGTATTTTAATCCGATTGGATCTCATCATAGCTCATTAATAGGAGATTCTCCTTCTGGACATCCTAATAATTTATTGCCATATATCATGCAAGTTGCATCTAACTTAAGACCAGAATTGCAAATTTTTGGAAATGATTACCCAACACTCGATGGAACAGGCCTTAGAGACTATATTCATATTATTGACTTAGCCGCAGGTCATATTGCAGCTTTAAATTATTTATTTAGGATGGACGGCCATTCTAATTTTGATGCTTTAAATCTAGGTACTGGCACTTCACATAGTGTCTTGCAGGTTGTAAAGACATTTGAAGAGATTGCAGATCGCAAGATACCATATGTATTTTCTGATAGAAGAGAGGGCGATATTACCGAATCCTATGCTGATGTCTCTAAGGCAAAGTTACTCTTAAATTGGCACGCAGAGCTTTCTTTGGAAGATATGTGTTTGAGCGCATGGAAATTTCAGAAGAACTTAATGTTGAATGCATGAAAATCTCTCATATTAACTTTTCAGATAATATTGGCGGAGCATCGAAAGCTGCCATGAGAATTTGCGATGCTGTGAATCTAGTGAGTAATATCGAGGCAGAATTAATTGTTTCGAACAAGAGCCTTGATCGTTCGAATATAATTGAAGTGAACTCCAAAAAAGGATTATTTTATTCATCTGCGGTAAGGAAACTCGAATCAATTGCGACCAAAATATTTTTTTCTTCAAATCAATCAACTTCATTTTCATTCCATCCATCAAATTCAGCCAAGCGAATCAATGCATTAAATTCAGATATTATTCATCTTCATTGGATTAATGGGGGAATGCTATCAATTGCTGATATTGCAAAAATTAATAAGCCTAAAATATGGACACTGCATGATATGTGGCCATTTTGCGCAACTGAGCATTATGCAAAAAATGATAATTGGCAAAAAGGCTATGCAAATCAAAAAAATAATAGATCAGTGGAATATCTTCTTAATAGTTTTATTTGGAATAAAAAAAATTTAATGTGGGATGAACCGTTTCAAATAGTTGCTCCCAGTATGTGGATGGCAGATTGTGCTAGGCAAAGTAAGCTTTTTGAGTCATGGCCGATAACTGTAATTAAGAATCCAATTGATGCTGAGAAATGGTTTCCATCAGACACATTGATCGCAAGAGAGTTATTAGGGCTGCCAGCAGATATTCCGTTGGTTCTGTTTGGTGCTGCGGGGGGTATTAATGATCCTAGGAAAGGATTTAAGTATATAGAAGAAGCAATGACAATCCTTCAACATGACATTCCTAATATTCAATTAGCTATTTTTGGAAATAGTGACGCATTAGATAGCTTGGACAATCTGAGTTATAAAATTCATAATATGGGCGTCATTTCAGATACCAATAGATTAAGAAATTTATATACAGCATGCGATGTTTTTGTTTTGCCTTCATTGCAAGACAATTTGCCAAACACCGGTGTAGAATCTATTGCATGCGGCACTCCAATAGCAGCATTCAATCTTGGCGGTATGGAGGACATAGTAATTCATAAAAAAACCGGTTATTTGGCAGCCTCACCTAATTCCGAAGAACTTGCAAATGGCCTTCACTGGATTCTCAATCATGCTAACCACTCAGAACTGTCAAAAAATTGCAGTCAGCATGTTCTAGATAACTTCTCATTTTCTGTGGTTGCAAATCAATACACAGAGCTATACAAAAAAATTCTTGATAACCAATAAAATAATCTCACAACATTAATTAAACTTTTAGTTTAAAATATATTGAAGATGAATAACTTTGAATATTTAATTGATAAAATAGCTAATGCAGGGTTTAGCGATCATCCTTTCCCGCATATTTACATAGAAAATTTTTTTAGTGAGGCTGATTTTAATGAGATCACCTCTTCCTCTGCCATCAATATCAAAGAGTCTGATGATAATGAAGAGATGTTTAATAGTTTATTTTCAGAAGGTTATAAAATTATAGATTTCCCCGGATGCATTGTAGATCAACAGGAATATATAGCATGGCATGCGAGCTCTAAAAAGCACTCAAATATTCACACTGCTACAGAAGGTTTTGGTATGACATTGAGGCTCATGAATCCAAAAATAGATGCCTTAAAAAATCTAAAGGAGTTCATAGAATCACAGTCATTCAGCGAGGCAATTGCTAAAAAATTTAATATCGAGATAGATTCAGTCTATGCTGATAATGGAATACAAAAATATCTTGATGGATATGAAATTAGTCCCCATCCTGATATTAGAAAAAAAGCATTAACATATATGATTAATATTAATCCTCACAAAAATTCTCATGAGCTATCTCATCATACCCACTACCTGTCACTGAAAGATGAATATAAGTATGTGGAATCATTCTGGAGAGGTAATGTACATTATGAAAGATGCTGGGTGCCCTGGGATTGGTGCGAAATTGAGTTTACTCAAAGCGCAAATAATTCTCTGGTAATGTTTTCACCAAATGATTCTACAATCCATGCTGTTAAAGCAGACTATAACCATCTCTCTAGCCAACGAACACAACTCTATGGAAATCTTTGGTATAACCGATCTAATGTTTTGAAAACACTTGAGTGGGAAAATTTTCAAATAACTCAACAGCATAAAAATTTTGAGATTCCTGTAGCAAGTAAGCTCAAAGCCATGATTCCGCCAAGCATTAAAAATATTCTCAAGCATATTTCAGGTAAAAAAAATAACAAGAATTATGACAATGTTAGAAGCAAATCAATTGATGATATTTAGCCATTTAAAAATCTTATATAATGAAAGTAACTGAAGCTGTTGCTAAGCGATCATCCGTTAGAGCTTTTAAAGACGATCCTGTTGATACAGCTTGCATTAAAGATATTCTTTTAAAGTCTTCCAGAAGTGCTTCTGGTGGGAATCTCCAGCCCTGGAGAATTTATGTAATTAATAAAAATAGTATGGAGGAATTCTTAACTTTTCAAAAGAACTGGTCTCAACCAGAAGTTGCTCCTTATGAAATCTACCCATCAGGACTCAAAGAGCCATATAGAACTTCAAGATTTGAGCTTGGTGAGGAAATGTATTCTTTATTAAATATTTCTCGAGAAGATAAAGCTGGACGAATCGAACAAGTGATGAAAAATTTTGATTTTTTTGGCGCTCCTGCAGCTTTTTTTTGCTTTGTAGATAGGCAAATGGGACCTCCTCAGTGGTCAGACCTTGGAATGTTCTTGCAAACATTTATGCTACTTGCGAAGGAAGAAGGGCTTGACACATGCGCACAAGAAGCTTGGTCTATTAAGCATGACAGCGTGTCAAATTTTTTAGGGGCGCCGGAATCTGAGATGTTATTTTGTGGAATGTCTATTGGCTTCAAGGATCACGATGCTCTCATTAACCAGCTAGAGTCCAAAAGAAGACCCATTGAAGAATGGGCATCATTCTTATAAGTTTCGAAAATTGTCATCAAATGAGTAATCTTGCGATAGATTTTATGTCTCTAGCCCTAGAGCAAGCTAGAAAAGCTTATGATTTGGACGAGGTTCCAGTAGGATCTATTATTGTAAAAAACGGTGAAGTGATTAGCGTTAGCTTTAATCAAGTCATCTCTCAAAATTTAGTTACATCTCATGCAGAAATTAATGCAATTCAAATTGCTAGCAAGAAATTGAATAATTATCGATTAGTGAATTGCGATATCTATGTAACTCTTGAGCCTTGTCATATGTGCGCAAAAGCTATAGTTGATGCGAGATTAAAAAACTTATTTTTTGGAGCCTTAGAACCAAAGACTGGCGCAATAGTTTCAATAGATAGATTTTTAGATGCAAGTCATTTAAACCATCGTGTGAACTATAGTTCAGGATATTGTGAAGCAGATTCAGCTAACTTGCTGAAGTCGTTTTTTAAATCAAAAAGATCCTAGCCTGTATAGATGCAGCCCGATGTGCATGTTTCCATCATTTCAATAGCAGACAGCTGAGGCAATTGGCCAATCAATTTATCCCAAAGCCACATAGCAATATTTTCACTTGTAGGATTATCTAATCCATCAATCTCGTTCAAGAACGAATGATCAAGCGTCTCTATCCATGGCTTACAGATTCCCTTAAGCTCAGCAAAATCTATAACCCAGCCCATTTCATTTACTGGACCTTGAACATAAACTCGTACCTTAAAACTATGACCATGAAGTTGAAAACATTTATGATCTTTCGGCACCAAGGGAAGTTGATGCGCAGCCTCAAAAGTAAATTCCTTAAATAGCTTCACTTAAGTTGAATCCATACAGGGCAATGATCAGATGGTTTTTCCATGGCTCTTGCTTCATAATCGATTCCTGTGGCTTGCATTACAGGTAATAGATTTTCTGAAATCATAATGTGATCAATTCTCAAGCCTCTTTTTGGAGTATCGTCGAACATCCTTGAGCGATAGTCAAACCAAGAATAAATTGAATCTTCATCTGGATTTTGCTCTCTCCAAGAGTCAATAAATCCCAGGTCCCTAATACTATTCCACATATCAATTTCCTCGGGTAAAAATGCAGTTTTTCCTTCTTTTAGCCACCTTTTTGCATTAATTTCACCAATGCCAATATCTAATAGAGATGGCGCAACATTGAAATCACCCATCACAATTAAGTTTTCTTCAGTCTTTTGAGTTTTTTTAATGTGTTTTTTAAGATCAGCGTAATATTTTATTTTTTTGGGGAACTTAGTTTCGTGGGATCTATTCTCACCTTGAGGAAAATACCCATTCATAATAGTAATACTTTTTTTGCCCCACTGAAATTTTGCCTGAATAAATCTCTTCTGATCCTCAACAGTATCCTTTATAAATCCTTTTTGAACCTCAATAGGTTTTTTTTTGCTAAGAA
>TARA_B110000438_G_scaffold36698_1_pt1 | contig 13749 bp, 9 predicted proteins | sample TARA_B110000438 | Tara Oceans TARA_B110000438 (sample SAMEA4398413) | marine metagenome | biome: Polar Biome; feature: [MES] marine water layer (ENVO:01000295) within the mesopelagic zone...; material: water (ENVO:00002006), including particulate matter (ENVO:01000060) such as...... | reverse complement strand
GTTTTGCCTGATCCTGATGGTCCGACCAGGCCAATAAATTCACCTTCGGTTAGATCTAAATCTACCTGCTGCAGAGCTGTAAAATAATCTCCGCCAACGGGAAACTTCTTGACCAAGTTTTTTATGCTAATTACGCTTTTATTTTCCATTAAAACTCCTTAGTGATTGTAGATAAACATAAACTGTATACCTGTGCCAAATCCAGATAGCGATTTAGGTAGCGAACTTACTGGGATACCATATTGATTTCGTTTTGGACTCATAGAAATAATAATATTTAAACTATAAGCATCATAGGTGCTGCTCCAACGTAGGTACTGATAGGTTTTATCTTCTTTCCAGTCGACCTGAGAAATATACATTATTTGGTGGATCATACTAATCGGTATGCTAGCCATAAAAACTGAAAAATTTTGATCTGAAATTATATTATTATATTCATTAGATATATACATTGACTCTACCATGATTAAGACTCCATTGGCAATAGGTACTGTGTAGTCTGCGCCGATGGTTATCAGTCCAATTTTTGATTTATCTGATTTAATCAGAACACTTTCATTCCAAAAACCAATAAATCCATCAAACCTATAATCAAAAGCGATTCTATTGTGGGAATCAAAAATGGGGATACCTGTTTGTCCAATTAGTTGTATTGATTTTGAAGGGTCTTGATGATATGTGAAACCAAACTCGCCAAAGGAAGATGTGACTTCAACTCTCCCTCCAAGCGATACAGTATCTGCATCATTATTAACTAGCCAGGACCATAGTAAAATATTATTTGATGGAAACCATTTTAGTCTAAATGATTCTACCCCTTCAGTTTGGCCGGTTGGGTCTTTCAAGTCAAAAGTATCAAACCAGGAAAGAGGTCGAAGGATTTGTGTTGGGCCAAATACAATTTTTTGCAGGCCTAGCCTTGCTTCTGTTTTATTACTTGAATAACGAACCCAAAAGCGATGGTTGTTTTCAGTATCATTAAAAAGTGAGTCTCCTGAATACTTTCTATTAAGGTAATAGGCCCATTCAGTATCGAATAGTTTATCAGTAGATATTTCTTTTGCTAAAGATAGGGTTGGTATATATCTTATTATTGATTCATATGATTGCCAATTATCAGGAATATCATTACTCGTTAGGCCACTAACTACAAGCTGACCTTTAGCAGAAAATGTTTGAGAAAAAGTAATACCATGAAAAGAAAATAAGGTTATAGAAGATAAAACAACTTTAAAAATAGAAATTGAATTACACATATAATATTATAGTAATAATTGCCATAACCATCATGATTCCATTTTCAATCAGTGTTGCGATGGTCATAGGTAGTTTAATAGCTGTACCAAGACAGGCGCATTGTATTTGGTCCTTATTATTAAGGACTTTAATCACTCCAATAGTAGTTATACCAAGAAAAATAATTGTTAAAACAAGACTCAGAAATATTTGAATTCGAAAAAGAAACATTAGACCTAAGATGGTTTCAATAAAAGGATATATCCATCCATATGCAGGAATGCTTTTAGCTAGTGGATCATACATAGCAAATGATCGAGGGAAATTCTTAAAATCAAGAAACTTGAAAAAACTGAAAACAATGAAAAAAAGTCCCATAAAATCCATCATAAAACTATCTGCAGATTTATTCCAGCTTATTATTGCTGAAGCAATAGTGATATAGAATAGAATAAGAAATAATGGATACAGGTCTTTTAAATAGGAAGAACTTTTTGATTGAGAAATAGGTTTATCTGAATTTTTATTTTGAATTTTGTATTTTTCAGGCAGTAAATTTTGGAGAGTTTGGATAGAAATATCATTTCCCGTTTCAATTATGGCGGAGTTATTTTCGAGAGAGACCGTAACTTTTTTTATACTTTCGATACTTTCAAGCGCCTGGGTTACGGTTTTTTTACATCCCGAGCATGTCATCCCCGATATTTTTATTTTTATTCTATCCATTAATATTTATAATAATTATTGTTCTAACAGGATTAAGTATAAGTACCATAGTGTAAATAAAGTTAATATTTATGCCTCTTGAGTAAAATAAAATGTCAGAAATAGTACTAGAAAATAAATATAATTCTACCACGATTGAGGATAAGTGGTACAAACACTGGCTTAAAAAAAATTATTTTCATGCTGACGCTGAATCAGAAAAAGAGCCCTATACCATAGTCATCCCCCCTCCCAATGTTACCGGGATGTTAACGATGGGGCACGTCCTTAATAATACCATACAGGATATTTTAATAAGAAAGGCTCGCATGGAGGGTAAAGAAGCTTGCTGGATACCTGGGACTGACCATGCTTCAATCGCCACAGAAACAAAAGTTATTAAAATGTTAGAAGAAAAAGGCATAGATAAAAATGACCTCTCAAGAGACGAGTTTTTAAAGTATGTCTGGGAGTGGAAAGAGAAATATGGTGGTATAATAATCAACCAGCTTAAAAAACTTGGTTGCTCCTGTGATTGGGAGAGAGAGCGGTTTACGATGGATGAGGGATATTCAAAAGCGGTGTTAGAGAGTTTTGTGAGATTATATGAGAAAGGTCTTATCTATAAAGGGCACAGGTTGGTAAACTGGTGTCCAGTATCCAAATCGGCAATTAGTGAAGAAGAGGTTATACACAAAGAAATAGATGGGCACCTTTGGCATTTCAGATATCCTATCAAAGGAGAAGATGAATATTTGGTTGTTGCGACCACTAGGCCTGAGACTATGCTCGGGGATACTGCCGTTGCCGTTAACCCTGATGATAAAAGATATAAAAAGTATATAGGCATGACAGTAACTCTTCCATTAGTAGGAAGAGAAATACCTATAATTGCAGATGAATATGTTGACCCTGAGTTCGGCACCGGCTGTGTAAAAATCACGCCTGCACATGACCCAAATGATTTTGAAATAGGGAAGCGTCATGATCTAGACTTTATCAATGTAATGAATGATGACGCCTCGATCAATGACAATGCTCCTAAAAAATATATTGGAAAAGACAGGTTTGAAGCTCGAAAACAAATTATTCAAGATATTGATCAGGATGGACTTTTAGATAAAACAGAAGACTATCAAAACAAAGTTGGGTATTCTGAAAGAGGCGACGTCCCAATAGAATTTTATATGTCTGATCAATGGTTCATGAAGATGAACGATCTAGTTAAGCCAGCAATTGATGCTGTCAAATCAGGTGAAATTAGATTTCATCCTCAACACTGGGTTAAAACATATAGTCACTGGATGGATAATATTAAAGACTGGTGTATTAGCAGGCAATTATTATGGGGTCATCAGATACCAGTATGGTACCACAAGGAAGATAAGTCAAAGTTACATGTATCAGTTAATGGCCCTGATGATATTGAAAACTGGGAACGAGACAATGATGTGTTAGATACTTGGGCGAGTTCTTGGATTTGGCCTATCGGAGTGCATGATTGGCCTCAAGAGAGCGAAGAATTAAATAAGTTTTTCCCAACAAATACATTAGTTACTGGTCCAGACATTATATTTTTTTGGGTCGCTCGTATGATTGTTACTGGCTACGAATTCTTAGATGAAAAACCCTTCAATGATGTCTACTTTACATCTATACTCAGAGATGAGACGGGTAAAAAATTGAGTAAGTCTTTGGGGAACTCACCGGACCCTTTAGATCTTTTTGAAGAATACGGGACAGATGCTGTGCGGTTTGGTATCATGCTCATGGCTCCTCAAGGTTTGGATGTTCTTTTTTCAAAAGAAAGACTCGAGATCGGCCGAAATTTCATGAACAAACTTTGGAACGCCTGTCGATTTATTTCTATGAATAAACCGGATGATTGGTCTGAAGATTATTCATTTGGTCAAAAAGAACTAAGGTTACCTGATCAATGGATTATCGGACGTCTGAATAGAGCAATTAAAAATTACAACAAACAAATTGACCGGTTTCATTTTAATGAAGCAGCTAAGGTTCTATATGATTATATATGGAGTGATTTTTGTGATTGGTATATTGAAATTGCAAAAACAAGATTTTATTCTGAAGACCAGAACAGTAAAATAATTACCTATGAAGTTTGTATATCATGTATAAAAAAAATATTACCCCTTCTGCATCCACTTACTCCATTTATTACTGAAGAATTATGGTCATTTTTTAAAAGTAAAAGTGATAACGATTTGATTATTTCACCATGGCCAGTATTGGAGAAAAACTTATTGGATGATGAAATAAATAAAGAAATGATCATACTCCAAGATGTGATTTCTTCTATTCGTACCATACGAAGTAGAATGAATATACCGCCCTCAAAAAAGATTGATCTTGTGATAAAGTGTGATGATGATCGTGCTGAGTTCGTTCATCAGAATAGTGAATTAATTATAATTTTAGCTAGGTTAGAGTCTTATTCTACTGCGGTAGGGGCTCAAAAACCTCCCCAATCAGCCACTTCTATTGTTCAAGGAATGGAGCTTTATATTCCATTAGGAGGATTAGTAGATTTAGACGAAGAAAAACGACAGTTAAATAAAAGAAAAAATAAGATTAAATCATTACTCTTAGATATTGAGAAAAAACTATCAAATAAAAACTTTGTTGATCGGGCCCCTAAAGATATTGTGAAAAGGGAGGAAGATAAATCGAATGATTTAAAAGATGAGCTAGTGAAAATTGATTCTAATCTAGAAATACTTATATGAAAAATATTATTATAACATTATTAATAACCTGTCTACTATCAGCGCAGTCATCAAAAAAATCGACAATGACTGTATACAAGGATGGAACAGCATTAGTCAAACAAGAAATTATTTGGAGCAATGTTCCCAAGGGAGAGAGTGTCCTTAAATACAAGGATATACCAATTAGTATACACAAAGATACACCGTTTATTAATATTAATAATGCCCAAGTATTAAGCCAAAGATTTGTTGATAAAACCTTTTCAAGTGATGATTTTTTCAAATCTAAAGAAGGTAACCTCGTAAATGTAAAACCAAAAAATGAAAAGGTTATAAATGGGCAGTTGTTAGAAATATCGAATAAGATTATAACAATACAAAGTAAAAATGGTATTCGCAGTTTCAGTAAGGAAAATATTGAGTATTTAGAAAGTAAAGATAAAATCAGTAGCCCTATTTTTTCTCCTTATTTATCATGGAATATTAAAGCCAACAAATCAGGGAGTGTAAAAGGTGACCTTGTTTACAAGCTCAGTAACATAAACTGGAATACAATATACCGATTGATAATTAATGGTCAGGTGAAAGGTGAGCTGGTTGCAGAAGCAGTAATATCTAATAAATCTAGTAAAGATTTTTTAAACACAAGTATTCAGCTTGTAGAGGGTAAGCTGAATACTGTAAAGCCTTCAGTATCTCCACGTGCGCCAAGTAATATGTCTATCTCAAGATCTTCAGCCCCTACAATGGAAGCATCTTCGCTTGGTGACTATCATATTTATGATGCTGGTAATATTAATAAATTAGTTTCTAAAGAGAGTGTAACCGTTCGCATGTATGGCCCCCTAAATGTCGACTATGAAAAGATATATGTGTTTGAAAATTCAGAGAGGCAGCAAAAAGAAGAGCCGCTTAAAGTTGAAATAACCCTTTCCAATACGGAGGCCCATGGTCTTGGCATACCGCTACCTGCTGGTAAAATTGATATGTATACATTTTCTGGGGCTGGTGGCATTGAGTATATTGGATCTGATCAAATGGGCCAAGTACCTAAGGGTGAATCCTCAACAATACAGGCAGGTTATGCTTTTGATATTATAGGTAAACGAAAAGTACTGAACTATGATAGACAAAGGAAAAGTGAAGAAGCAGTAATCGAAATATCTATAAGTAATACTAGAACTGAACCGGTTCAGGTTAGAATAGTTGAACATATTAATGGAGATTGGGTTATAAAAGATCAATCGCATAACTATCAGAAAGAGGACGCATCAACTGTTCATTTCCCGATTAGTTTAGACCCAGGTAAAAAAGAGTATATCACATACACCTATAGAAAAGAATGGAAGTAGTTTATTTAAATACAAAAATCATTTCCCCTTTTTAATAATCATATGACAAGCTTTGATATTGATGATCCAATAACAAAGTTATCACAAATAGGCGCTCGTCGTGCCAAAGCACTATCAGATCATCAAATTAAATCCTTCAGGGATCTGGTTTTTTATTTCCCTAGAAAACACCTAGATCGAACAAATATAACGCTAATAAAAAATATTTCACGAGGGCATAAATTCAATATTGTTGGTAAAATTGAAACGTTAGGTGAAAAATCCTCTCGGTATAAAAAGATTTTCCAGGTAATTATAACTGATGGAACAGGGTTGCTTACACTTTCCTGGTTTAACTCAGTCAGATTTATAAAGAAATTATTTAAAAATGGAGATACTGTTGCGGTACATGGCAAGGTTGAATGGTATAATGGTTTTGTTATTAATCATCCTGAATTTGACAGGCTCGATCATAGTGATAACCCGATAAATACGGGGTCAATTATTCCAATTTATTCTTTAACTAATGAACTAAGGTCAGTTGGCATTGAACAGCGTATAATCCGAAAAATAATTATACAGGCACTAGATAGTGTGGGTTCAATTAAAGACATTTTTAATGATTCATTTATCAAAGTAAATAACTTAAATGAACTAAAAGAGTCTTTAAAACAAATTCATTATCCTGAAAATATAGAAAAACTTAATCAAGCGATATACAGGCTAAAGTTTGACGAGCATTTTTCATTACAGATTTTTATGGCGCTAATTAAAAAGAAAATAAAAAACAGTAGGACAAAACCACTAAAAGATATTGGTCCATACTTTAAAACAATAAGTGATTCATTAAGTTTTGAATTAACAAGAGCACAAAAAAAAGTGATCCGAGAAATTCATTCTGACATGAAAAAGGATGCTTGTATGAACAGACTTCTCCAGGGAGATGTCGGGTCAGGAAAAACTATTGTCGCCATACTTTCTGCTGCTTTAGCAGTTGGGAATAATGTCCAGGTTGCAGTGATGGCACCAACAGAAATTTTAGCCTCACAGCATTATGAGTCCTTTCAAAAAGAATTATCTAAAGCCAGGATAACATGTTGTTTGCTAATTGGAAAAATGAATAAAAAAGACAGGAAAATATTAGTTGATAATATCGCAGCGGGGACTATATCTGTTATAATTGGGACACATGCGATTATTCAAGATGATGTAAAATTTAATCATCTCGGATTAGTTATTATAGATGAGCAGCACCGGTTTGGAGTAAGTCAACGTAATAAGCTTACAAAAAAAGGAATGAACCCTCATTTTTTATCCATGACAGCGACGCCAATTCCGAGAACGCTTTCTATTACATACATGGGAGATATGGATCTATCAATAATCGATGAACTCCCAATGAATCGTATCCCGATAAGAACTAAGATAATTGATGCTCCAAGACTTCCTAAGGTTTACTCTTTTATTAAACAGCAGGTCAAATTAGGGCATCAGTGTATGATTGTTTATCCTTTGGTTGAAGAATCAGAAAAAAGTGATATAGCAGCCGCTGTTGATATGTATAAAAACTTACATCAGAATATATTTACAAATATTGAAATGGCAGTCATCCATGGCAGAATGAAGTCAGATGAAAAAGAAATAATTATGAAAGATTTTGAAAAGAATAATATTAGTATTCTAGTATCAACTACTGTCATAGAAGTAGGGATTGATATTCCAAATGCAACGATAATGCTCATCGAGCACGCTGAACGCTTTGGCTTAACACAACTCCATCAGCTTCGCGGCAGGGTCGGCCGTGGTACAGAAAAAAGTTACTGTATATTAGTGAATCGTGGAAACTCAGAAAAATCATTGATCAGAATAGGAATTATGGAACAGACTAGTGATGGTTTTAAGATTGCAGACGAAGATTTAATTTTACGAGGACCTGGAGATTATATTGGTTCTCAGCAAAGTGGATTCATTAAGTATAAGATAGCCGATATGATAACCGATGGTAGGATAATTAGAAAAGCTAGAAAACTAGCGACTGACATCATTGAAAAAGATCCGTATCTAGAAAATCATGCTTTAATCAAAAAACGAATTACAATAGATTTTAAAGACAGATTAGATATTATTAAACTAAATTAGAACTCAATTATCATTTTGTATTTTATCGCTCTAGTTTAAATTCCCCGGCTTTTACTTTAGGAAGTAATAGATTATTGATGAATAAAGAAACTTTATCTAAAAAAGAACAACTTTTTATGTATCTCATTGGGACTTTTCAGTCTAGCGCATGGATTGCACTTGGGAAGATAGAAAATCCTATGACAAAGAAAAAACATGTCAACATTGACCAGGCATCTTTTTATATTGATTTGCTAGGCTTGATAAAAGAAAAAATGAAAGAAAATCTTACAGATTATGAGGAACAAATACTTATAAATACAGTTAGTGAGTTAAAGTTGGATTTGATAGATGAAAAGAAAAAAGATAATAAAAAGAAAGATTAGACCTTGATAGATATAAACTACATCAGGCTAAATCGTCTGATAGCTGCGATAATTTTTATAATAACTTTTATTATATATTTTGATACCATGTCTCCTACCGTTTCATATTGGGACTGTGGCGAATTCATTGCGGTGTCTCATACTCTTGGTGTGCCCCATCCACCGGGGAGTCCGTTCTTTTTGTTGCTTGGTAGGATCTTTTCAATGATACCATTTAATGAAGATATAGCCTTCCGAGTTAATATCATTTCACCTATTGTTAGTGCTTTAGCTGCTATGCTTCTGTACCTATCTATTGTTAAGATAATCACACACTGGAGAGGGGAAGTTAAAGAATTATCTGATGTATTGATTGTATTTGGAGGAGCATTAGTTGGTGCCTTGACTTTTGCATTTACTGATAGTCATTGGTTCAATGCTGTTGAGGCAGAGGTTTATGCGTTCAGTACTTTTTTTACTGCCATAGTTGTATGGCTTATATTATTGTGGAATGAAAAAGCTGATGATAGTGGCCACGAGAGATATATTCTCATCATTGCATATATGATAGGCCTTGCAACAGGATTACACTTGTTAAACCTACTAACCATTCCATTTGTTACTTTGATAATATATTTTAGAAAATATAAAGTTGAGTGGAAAACGTTTGGCATCACTGTATTGATAACTGCAATCATATTTTTTGTTATACATAATGGGATAATTAAAGGATTACCAAAGATGGCTGCAGGTTTTTTAGGCGTAGGTGGCACAGTATTATTAATATTATCAGTTTTTGGTCTAATGGGTTGGTCTATTATGAATAAACAACATTTACTTAGTATCGCTGCAACATCTGTTGCTCTGATACTGATTGGATATTCAACATATACTTTGATATATATCCGTTCAAATCAAGATCCAACTATTGATGAAAATGATCCTGAGACAGTTAAGGCTATGATATCATATCTGGAAAGAGAGCAGTATGGTAGCGTTGGTCAATTTCCCAGGCGTTTTAAAGGGCTAAAGCAAATGTATGAAGTTGTAGGTCCTCCTAAAGGTGAAAATAGAAACTATACTGCTAGGCAGAAAACACAATACAGAAAAACTAACTTAGATAAACAGTGGACCTTTTTCTGGAACTATCAGATAAAAAAGATGTACAATCGATACTTTTTATGGCAATTTGCAGGTCGTGGTCCATCTACAGATCCAGGCGTAACTCCAATGGGTGCCAACAGCCGTGAAGATGGTGTCGACTGGACCCAATATGGATTACCATTAGCGCTGATCTTGGGTTTATTAGGAATGGTTTACCATGGGAGCAAGGACCAGAGAATGTCATTTTCAATTATGTCTTTATTCTTACTTACTGGATATGCAATTATTCTATATTTAAATCAAGATGACCCTCAGCCTAGAGAAAGAGATTATTCATATGTTGGAAGTTTTTTTGCGTTTTCAATATGGATTGGTGCAGGAGTAGCTGCAGTTGGAGAGTTCATTCAATCTAGAATCAGCAATAAAGAAATCTCAACCAGGGTTATATCTATTGTTCTCATTTTAATTACACTATTTGTTCCCGGTGTAATGCTTAGCGTTAACTATCACTCTCATGATAGGTCTGGTAATTATGTCGCGTGGGACTATAGTTATAATATTTTACAATCTGTTGGCCCCAATGGAATACTATTTACAAATGGTGATAATGACACGTTCCCATTGTGGTATCTACAAGAAGTAGAAAATATAAGAAAAGATGTTGCAGTAGTTAATCTGAGCCTACTCAATACTCCTTGGTACATTAAACAGTGGAAGGAAGCAAGGCCAGATGAAACAAAATTTATAAACCTTACAGATAAAAAGGTTGATGAGCTCACCTCTCAGTTAACAAGGTGGGAAGAGCGAAAAGTTCAGGTGCCTGTGAAAGATGACCCTGAAAACAATGAGGGGTATATAGAGTGGACACTGAAGCCTACTTTTGCTGGGCAAGCACTTCGCGTGCAAGATATAATGATCTTAAAAATCATTAAAGATGCCGATTGGAGAGTTCCAATTTATTTTGCCGTCACAGTCTCTCAGTCAAATAGAATTGGGCTAGACTCATATTTAGATATGCAGGGGCTTACTTTCGAACTAAAGAGTCACAAAACTAGTCCGGTTGACCAAGCCATGATGTACAAAAATTTAATGACTCAAATAGGCCCAGATGATTGGTTAAGTGGTTTTAAAACAGCCGGGTTTAATAGTCAAAATGAAAATGGATATACAAACTGGTCCCGTGAATACCAGCCTGGATATATGTTTCGAAACCTGAGTAATAATGAAATATATTATAATGACCAAGTGATACGATTATTACAAAATTATCGAAGTGCATATATGCAGCTTGCGGTTACATATTATATGGATTATCAGCAAGAAAAAAGAAAGAAGATCCCTGATGAATATGTCTTAAATGATCTTAGTGAAAAAGCAATAACAGTATTAGACAAGATGAGGTTTAATATACCAGAATCAACAATACCAATAACATCTGAAGATTTACACTATCAAGTTGCCCGGCTATATGGAGATCTTAATCGAAAAGAGTCCATGAAAAATATACTTGATGAGTTAATAGTTATGAGTGGGATATCTCCTAGCAATAAAGTTGAATACGCAAACGTATATTTTAGAGAGCTTGAGGATACTAAGACGGCTATTAATATTCTTTCAGATTTACAAAATGAGTTTTTTCAACTGGAAAATATGCTGAATGTTAAAGGATTCTCTAAAGAATCGGTCTCTACCGCAAGTTGGAAGAGGTGGCAGAAAGCTTTTCCAGATATAGTATCCTCTCTTGTCTATATATATAAATCTACTGATCAAAAATTAGAAGCAGAGGCCGTGCTAGTTGATTGGATTTCTCGGTTTCCAAATGACAACAATGCCAAAAAATTGTTAGAAGAAATACGTATCCGCGATTAGTACTTTAACAGGATTTTGTCTGATATAGAACCAACAGTCAGTATTGTAATTCCACACTGGAATAATATAGAAATTCTATCAGAGTGTCTTAAATCAATCTCATCTACAGATTATCCCAATCTACAGATTATTGTTGTTGATAATGCATCAAGTGACAATAGTGTTCAATACATAAAAACTAATTATCCCGGTATTATATTAATTGAAAATGATAAAAATTATGGCTACGCAGGTGGGTGTAATATTGGTGCAGAAAAAGCTAGTGGAGATTATTTGATCTTTTTGAATAATGATACGGTTCAAGATGAGGGCTGGGTATCTGCTTTAGTTAATACAATAGATTCAAACATTGACATAGCTGCGGTGCAACCAAAGATATTAAACTACTATGACAGGAGTCGTTTTGATTACGCAGGTGGCTCAGGCGGGCATATGGATATTTATTGTTTCCCTTTTGCTAGGGGGAGGATTTTTTCACATCAGGAACTTGATTCAGGGCAGTATAACAATAAAGAAAGATGTTTTTGGTCATCTGGGACGTGCATTATGGTCAGGAAGAATTTATTTCAGAAAGCAGGTGGATTTGATGACACCTTTTTTGCGCACATGGAAGAGGTTGATCTGTGCTGGAGATTTTATGCGATGGGGTTTGAGGTTTGGGTAGATCCAAACTCTAGAGTATATCATAAAAATGCTTTAACACTACCTATGTATACACATAAAAAATATTATCTTAATCACAGAAACTCTTTGTTAATGCTCTTTAGTAATTACTCTATGTATAATGTTTTTGTTCTAGGTTTCCCCAGATTACTATTGGAAATAGTTGCGTGTTTTTATTCCTTGGCAATGCTAGACTGGAAGCATTTAACAGCTATTATTAGAGCATTAATTTGGATGATTTTCCACCCTCAAATGATAATTAAAAAACGAAGTAAGTTTGCGAATTTAAGAGTGTTAAAAGATAAAAAAATTATGGAAAATATGACTAGAGGATCTATCGTTTTGAAATATTATCTAATGAATAAGAAATCTTATTCAGACATTTTGTCTAAATAAATTTGGTATAGTTCATTATTATCAGAATCTAGTTGTTTTAGGTCAACGAGTAATTTTCTTCTGCCGATCTTAAAAAACATTTTTGATAATATTTCAGAATGTATCTTCATAAAATATTGTGCTGATTGTTCTCGCCTAAATTCAATGTGGCTTTGCTCGAGGCCATCCAGCATATTATTAAATTCTATTACTGCTTCATCGATATTGCCCCTTCTCATTAGATCTGTTGCAATATAATATGATAATCGTGCAGATCTAAGACCAGAATTTTTACTTATATCATCAACTAATGAGATTCTTGATCCCCACCCTTTTTGATAATTAGAGGATGCGCCTCTCAAACCAATATCTCTGGCTATCTCATATGCTGTGTTTCCACCTTTAAAATCATATGTATCAATTTCACCACCTAATATTAAATGTGCGTAAAATGCTAAAAAGGCTGATAATGGCTCAAATAATACCAAATCAAAATAAAGACTGTTTCCGGGGCTGTAATAAAACTGAACACCTTTATCAAAATACCTAAGCTCACCCCCATTTGAGAATAAAGCCTTACATAAATATGTCTTTACATTGCCCTTTGTGGCTGCTCCCTCAAAAACAAGCTGAATATGAAGTGGAATCTTTAGATCACTATATTCTTTATCCCAGCTGGTATTGATATAAAATTGTCTAATATCCTCTTTTAGATTTACTAGATCACGCTTCTCATCACTTCTTAGTAGTCTGTCATCGAAATTAATTTTGACTGATCCAAACTGTGGGTATATAGGTGTAATTAAAAAAAATATGTTAAGTATATAACAGGATAGTTTCCCCATAACCTGAAGATAGATTAAAGCTTTTCCCTAAAACAAGAGAATTGTCTAACTCATTTTTATATGATATGGATTTCACGGTAATATTAATCCATGAAAAATATAAGAAAATCCCTTGATCAACCTATTTACAAGCACATCTTAGTGCTGGCAAAAATAGCGGGGGAACTTGGGAAGAGAGAAAATATAAGAGTATATGTTGTAGGGGGTGTTGTAAGAGACTTAATTCTTGGTAGAGAGATTCAGGACCTTGATCTAATGGTTGAAGGCGATGGGATTTTATTTGCAAGGAAATTAGCTACTTCTATTGGAGTCAAAAAGATAGTTCCTTTTAAAAAATTCGGAACGGCTTTAATCCCTAATAAATTATTTCAGATAGAGGTAGCTAGTTCTAGAATCGAGCAGT
>TARA_B110000438_G_scaffold130961_1_pt1 | contig 13753 bp, 12 predicted proteins | sample TARA_B110000438 | Tara Oceans TARA_B110000438 (sample SAMEA4398413) | marine metagenome | biome: Polar Biome; feature: [MES] marine water layer (ENVO:01000295) within the mesopelagic zone...; material: water (ENVO:00002006), including particulate matter (ENVO:01000060) such... | reverse complement strand
CAAACATCTCAGATGAATAGATCGATCGTTATTAGTCTTGATGAATACTCTTTTTCAAGGTTGAAAAAAATTAAAGCCCTATAAAATATTGGATGATCTTATGGAAATTAAAAAAATAAATATTAGAAATAAGTTTTTACAGATTTCTGATTACTGGAGTCCTAAAATAATTGCAGAGATAAATGACTATCAGTTTAAACTGGCAAAGATAAAGGGGGAATTTATTTGGCATGGGCATAAGGACACTGATGAGGCATTTATTGTGGTTGAAGGGAGCATGAATATTGAGCTTGAAGAAGGCACAGTTTCTTTAAATGAAGGAGAAATGTATGTGGTCAAAAAAGGGGTTGAACATAAGCCCTATGCGGAAAAAGAATGCATGATTATGCTTATAGAGCCTAAGGGAGTTATCAATACGGGTGAAAAAATAGGAGAGCTCACTGCACCAAATGATACTTGGATATAGAATCTTATCTCGTGCGTTATTTTTGTTATTATTTCTGACAATAATAAAAGCACAAGACTGCGACTCTAGCGAAGTAGAATTATGGGATAACTGTTATTCAATAGAAAGTACTACGGAGATTGATTTAACTGGATTAAATATTTATGATGAGATCCCTGCAAGTATTGGTGCCTTAACAAATTTGATATCATTAAACTTACAGGCCAATCATTTTTCAGGTTCCATACCACCAGAGATTGGAAATCTTTCAAATCTTATCCACTTGTATATACAAAATAATGACCTCACAGGATCTATTCCTTCTGAGATTGGGAACCTGGTAAGCTTGACTGATTTAAAATTATATAATAATGATTTTTCTGGGTCTATTCCATCGGAGATAGGAAATCTCATTAATTTAGATGTCCTTTATTTACAGAATAATAACCTTTCCGGACCTATTCCATCTGAAATTGGAAATTTGACCAAATTAACTTCTTTATCCTTAAGTGATAATTCTATTAATGGAGAAATACCTTCAGAGATCGGCAATCTAATAAACCTGACTCGCCTATATTTATATGATAATCAATTAACGGGTATTATACCATATGAGTTTGAAAACCTTATTCACCTAAACTATCTAAAATTACATGAGAATCAGCTTACTGGACAAATTCCCTGTTCAATGTGTGATCTGGACCTAGAGTGGAATAACTCTTCCTACTTCAATATTTCTAGTAACCAATTATGCCCTCCATATCCTGAGTGTTCCCAGGATAATATATTTGATCAAGATACTACAAATTGTAATTTAATTCCAGAGAGGCAGTTTGATTTTTGGGGCCAGTGCTACATGATAGAAAATACAGACACTTTAAACCTTGGAAATATTGGTCTTACTGGATCGATTCCTATTGACATAGGGAAATTGACAAATTTGACTCACTTATATCTTTATGACAATGAATTGTCAGGTGAGATTCCATCAGAGCTAGGAGCTTTGATCAAGCTAGAGCACCTATACTTATATAATAATAATATTTCTGGAGACCTCCCCCCTAACCTAGGAGACTTAGAAAACCTCACTCAGATGTACTTATACAGCAACGAATTATCAGGTGAGATTCCATCAGAGTTAGGAGCTTTACTAAATTTAGAGCAACTATTCCTTCATAATAACCAATTAACTGGAGCTGTCCCTCCTGAAGTAACAGGCCTTAATACGCTTAATTATCTATATCTCAATGATAACAGATTAGATCAGAATATAAATGAAAGTATATGCACATCATTTTTAGAATGGGATAATTCTATATATTTTAATATTTATAATAATTTTTTGTGCCCACCTTATCCATTTTGCGTTGAAGATTATTTAGGTTACCAAGATACAATAAACTGTAGCCAAGATTTATTTTCTAATGGAGAGACTCCAATTAAATACAAATTATATAATCCTTTTCCAAACCCATTTAATCCTTCCACTACTCTTAGTTATGATCTCTCAAAAAGTACTCATGTGAATATTTTGATCTATGATATAATGGGCAGAGTAGTAACAAGACTTGTAAATAAACAAGAAAATGCAGGAAGGCAATCTATATTGTGGGATGGGACGAATCAGGATGGGGAATCAGTAGCCTCAGGAGTCTATTATTCTTTATTTGAGACGGTGGATCTTCGAAGTTCTAAAAAGTTAATATTGTTAAAATAATAAAATTGGAGTTTAATAGTCGGCTTAAGTTTTTAACGATAAAAGATATATTTGATTAAAATTATAAATTAAATGGAGTAATTAATGAAACAATACTTCACAGGGTTTTTCACAGCAATCTGTTTGACCAGCAGTGTTTTCATTTTTATGGGGTCTGGTAATAAGAATCTTGGTGATATTACCGTGAGTAGTCTAACCGTGGTCCCAGGTAAATATGGCGGAGGGTTCATAAAAACACTTAATGATCAAGGAATCCAAACAGGTTATTTTGGGACTGCTGAAGATGGTGTTGGGCTTATCGGGGTACATAATGCTAAAGGGAAAAAGATCGCATATTTAGGCTCGGGGGAACAAGGATCTGGATTTATGAGGACTTATAATGAATATGGACAGCGTACATCCTATCTTGGTAGCGGCGGTCAGGGTGGTGGTGTCTTACAAACCTATAATGTAGAAGGAAAACAAACTTCTTACCTTGGTACGGCTGAAGATGGAGTTGGGGTCCTTGGGATACATAATTCATTTGGAAAACAGATCGGATATTTTGGTACTAGTGAGCAAGGAGGTGGATTTCTCCGCACATCAAATAAGGATGGACTTATGACAACTTATTTAGGTGAGGGTAAAGATAGTCGTGGTGGACATCTTCAGACCTATAATAGGACTTCACAGTTAACTTCATATATTGGAACATCCAGAGACCAAGCAGGTTCACTAGAGATCAATAATGATTATGGTATTAGAGTAGGCTCTCTGACTGCCGCATATGACAATGAGAATTACAGAGGAGATGGGAGGATAATATTATATAATAGGCAGGGTGAGTTTGGACTACTGATGGATGGAATAAGTAACTAAACTATTATAATGTTGATTTCAAAATCCTTTTTATTTTTCTATTTTTTATCGTTCTTGTTCGGCAATGGGAAGTACTATAACGATAGGATAATGATCTATATCGATAATAGTATAAGTGATTTCCAAATTTTTGATGAACAGATTTCAACTTCAAATAATATTCTAAATAATGAACTTGAATTCGAAGATGCAATACGAATAAGAAAATGGCTTCCAAATGCTAGACCAACAGATCGTGATGGAAATGTTTTCCTGAATAGATATTTTATCATTGAGTTTCAAACATTGAAAAGTTCTATTGAAAAGACCATTGAAAAATTCAACCTCCTTGAGCCAATAAGTTCTGCAGAGAAAATACCTCTCATCGAGATTTCTTTTCAGCCAAATGATGAATACTGGCAAGCATTATATGGACTAAGGCAGGTCAAGGCGGACTCAGCATTTAGCCTTTTTGATATTGAAAGTGGAGAATACCCTGGTACAATGTTGAGTGGTGAAATTGTTGTGGGTATCGTTGATGGTGGACTTATGTGGAACCATCCTGATCTTTTTGATAATATATGGAGAAATCTTGGTGAGGATGCTGACGGCGATGGAGTGATTTTAGAATTTGTTGAAGGTGAGTGGGTGTTTGATTCTGGTGATCTTAATGGTATCGATGATGATAATGATGGCTACATCGATAATTTTGTTGGTTATGATGTAACATTTAATGATAACAACCCAATACCAAATAATAATAGTGTGGCACATGGAACTATGGTTGCCGGTTGTGTTTCTGCTATCACAAATAATGAGATAGGAATTTCATCTATAGGTTTTTCAGTTAAGCTTATGGGTATTAACTCAGGTGATAATTCCGGACAGTATATCACGACTGGTTACGAAGGTTTACTTGCAGCAGCTCAGATGGGTGCAGATATTATAAATCTTAGTTGGGGAAATTCTTCTTATGTTGAATCATATCAGAATGTGATTAATGCAGTCTATAATGAATATAACCCTTTAATAGTTGCGGCAGCAGGAAACTATGGCGTCAATGAGCCACATTATCCAGCATCATTTAATCATGTTCTATCAGTGACCTCAACAAGTCAAAATAATAGTTTTAGTTGTTGGGCAAATTTTCATGAAACGGTTGACCTTGCCGCTCCAGGAGATGATATTTGGTGTACTAGAACCCAGAACACATACGGAGAATTTTATGAACCAGTTGATGGGACATCTTTCTCATCACCAACTGTTGCTGGTGCTTTAGCTCTTTTAAAATCTATATATCCAAATTCTGATAACGAATTTTTAATTTCAAAAATATTATCAAGTGCAAACTACTTTGAAGATATGAATGGTGACTGTAGTGGAGAAGACCTCAGCGGGTTTCTGGGAGCGGGGCAATTAAATATATATGATGCGATCTTAGACAGAGGCCCGGCAGAACTTTTTGTAGATCATGTAACTGTACTTACAGAGAGCGGACTTCTAGTCCCTGGTGATACAGCGGAAGTAATAATAAAACTCTCTAACGAAATAGGATACACTCCCCTGGAAAATATTATAGTCACTTTGTCTTTAGAGGATACACTTATCACAATTATTAATAACGAATTTATTTTTAATGATATTATTCCTTCTGGAGGTGAATTTGAGGCTCAATTTATGATAACATCCTCCGAAGAGATGGTGTTTGGAGATATCACTTTTGATTTAAACCTAACTGCAGACTTTAGTGGGAATTACCCTAGCGCTCTCTATTTTGATCCATATGAGCTTGATACGGAGGTCTTTATCCCTTTCGGTGTTGATCAAGAAGGATATCCGATTGAGAATAAAAATATAAATGATTCGCCCTTATTTATCGATCTTTATGGAAATTCACTTCCGCAAATATATTTTGGGTCTGACAGTTCTATGAATGGGACCTGGATATCAGGTCTAAATGTATTTGGATTTCCTTCAGAATTAGGGACTAAAATAACAACAACCAGCGCTGCCGGAGACTTAGACGGGGATGGAGATAGAGAATTGGTTTTTGGTACTAATGGTGGAACACTATATGCTTTAAATAAAGATGCTTCAGAATTTTTAAGCTATTCTCAGTCAAATATTATTGTTGGGTACCCTGTATTAAATGACGTTGATAATTCGGGTTTCCTTAATATCATTTTTGTTTCAAGTAATGATACAAGTTCGATGCTTTATGTGATTGATCATTTGGGTGAAAATCTTAATGGATTCCCAGTTTTACTTTCTGGGGCTAGCCTTTTTGGACCTGCAATTGCAGATGCTAATAATAATGGATCATCAGATATTATATTAGCGACAGTAAATGGGCTCTTGTACTCTTACAATAATTCTGGAGAGATAAATCAAGGTTTCCCATTGAATCTCTCTGATAGTATTCAATGTCCAGTTAGTCTAAGTGATTTAGATGGAAATCAAAATCTAGAAATCATATTAGGAGATGACGGAGGTTACATCCATGTATTAGATCATAATGGCTTAATTATATCATCTTTTTTAACTGATGATCCCATCCAGAGTGGAATAGCGATTGCGGATCTCGATCAAAATGGAAGTATGGAATTACTGTTTTCTGACCTCGGCCAAAATGTTTATGCATGGGACCCTGTTCAAGATTCAGAACTAACAGGCTGGCCTGTTTATTTAGAGAATGGATCTCTATCTGAGCCAATCATAGTTGATCTTGACAATGACAATGACCTTGAGGCTATTTTTGCATCAGTTGGTGGAAGTGTATTCGTGCTACATCATGATGGCTCTTTTTATCAAAATTTTCCATACATTTCTCAGGATAGTATTCACTGTGCACCCGCAATTGGAGATTTAGATGTTGACGGGGATTATGAGCTTATCATTGGTTCTGAATCAGGACTCGAGGTCTTAGATATTGCAGGGCAAGGTGGGGATCAATACTCTTGGAAAAGTTATCGTGGAAATGCATACCGTGATGGCTATTTTGACCCAAGTCTCTCTTACACATCGATCACCGAGAATTTCGCACCTCTAAAATTTAGTTTAGGAAATAATTACCCTAACCCTTTTAACCCCACGACTAGGTTCACATACAGTTTACCTGAAGATGTAAATGTTAAGGTTCAAGTTTATGATATTAACGGAAGGGAAATAAAGACATTGGTTAATCGTATGGAAATCGCAGGCAATAGATCAATCCTTTGGAATGGAACCAATGATTTTGGTGAAAATGTTTCTACAGGTCTCTATTTTTATAAAATAGAAGCAGCTAATTTTATTAAGACAAAAAAAATGGTATTATTAAAGTAATTCTACCATCATAAAGAACTAGACCAACATTCGTAGATTTTTTTGTTTGTATGATGAGGAGTAAATTATTCCGTATGGCAAGATCCTTTTTATTTTTATTATGTATCTCATTTAGCCTTGCACAGTCAAGAGTTGAGACTAAAAACCTTTTTCCTGATGGAGAGATTTGGGTTAATAAAATCAATAAAAAGCCTTTTACGGGTATTGGATTTAAAGTTTCAGATGAAACTGGTATTAGGCTGATGGAGACCAAATATTTAAAAGGCATTCTTCATGGTACATATAGTGAGTGGTATGAAAGTGGGAATAAAAAGAAATACGGTCGTTTCAGAAAAGGGGAAATGAATGGACGGTGGGTCCATTATTTTGAGAATGGTCAATTAGAATCTGAATCTAAATACAATGATGGAAAATTAGATGGTTTAGAGACGAGATGGTTTAAGGATGGGCAAAAACGTTCAAAGGGGTTTTATAATAATGGCCAAAAGTTTGGAGAATGGTATTATTGGAATGAAAAGGGTGACCCTGTTCATAATCTCTGCATTGATACAGACTACGGTACGATCATAATAAACTTATTTATGGATGTCGCGCCGATGCATGCAGAAAATTTTAAAATGCATGCAAACACGGGTTACTATAATGGGACTACCTTTCATAGGGTTGTACCAGGATTTGTGATTCAAGGAGGAGACCCTAATAGTAGGTTAAAAAATAGGTCAGTCCATGGAATGGGAGGTTCATCATCAAGGTATTTTGGATTTGGTAATGAAGGTGACTCTTCATCCTGGAGGATTCCAGAGGAGTTTAGTACGCTTAAGCATAAAAGAGGAACAGTCTCAATGGCTAGAGGGTCTGATGAAAATAGTGCGGGAAGCCAATTTTTTATTTGTGTTAAGGACGCTCCTAATCTAGACAATAATTATACAGTATTTGGTGAGGTTATAAGCGGCCTTGAAGTTATTGATCGAATTGTTAGTTCTCCTGTGGATATGCGAAATAACCCAATCAAAAAGATTGAAATGCAAATCTTAATTTGCAATTGAAGTTTATAGACTGATTAATGATACGACTAGTAGTTAGAGCGATTCTTTTTCTATGCCTTTGTGTACCTCTTTTAAAGGCAGAACCGTCTGAAAAAAAGAGCAAGGTCAACACCTCTATAGATCATTGGATTGCGGTGGATAAGGCCCAGCATTTTTCGTATAGTTGTCTAATCTCATTTGGAGTTCAATATCTCTTAGTTAATAAAATTGGGTTAGAAGAAAGAACTGCAATGCCCATTTCTGGGGCGGCTAGTTTTACAGCAGGTTTTATAAAAGAGGTACATGATAGTAAAAGGAAGAATGGTTTTTTTAGTAAAAAAGATCTTACCGCAAATAGTTTAGGAATAATAATTGCTTCATTCATTATTATTTCGCCCTCTAAATAAGGTTGATCAATTAAGAACTTTTTAACCTTGTCAAGTCGCAAGGTTTTTTGTTTAAGAGAATAGAGTTAGATTAATAACAACAATTAATAATCAAGTTTAATTGATATATAATAAAATTAAAGATAAGAAAAGGCATATGAGCGATAAGAAAGAATTCAAAAAAAAATACCAAAAAAATTTACAAGAGCTTCAAATAGAACTGGTCAAAGTTCAAGATTGGGCCATTGATACTGGGAAGAAAATAGCAATTATTTTTGAGGGGCGTGATGCTGCTGGAAAGGGTGGAACTATTAAACGGATAACAGAAAATTTGAATCCAAGGCACTGCAAAGTAGTTGCGCTTGCAGCTCCAACAGAGAGAGAAAAAACACAGTGGTACTACCAAAGATATGTCCCCTATATGCCAGCAGCTGGAGAGATTGTGATATTTGATCGTAGCTGGTACAATCGAGGAGGTGTAGAACGGGTCATGGATTTTTGTACAGAAAAAGAATATATCAATTTCTTACAGACCTGCCCGGAATTTGAGCGTATGATCATTAGTTCAGGAACACAATTGGTCAAGTACTGGTTCTCAGTGAGTGCAGAAGAGCAAATGAAACGGTTCAAAGCACGCGCGGGAGATCCTACAAAAGGATGGAAACTTAGCCCAATGGACCTGGAATCAGTTAAGCGCTGGGATGAATATTCTAAAGCTAAAGATAATATGTTTGAGCATACCGATACAGCTTCCTCTCCATGGTATGTAGTTGAGTCAGATAATAAGAAGAAGGCAAGGGTTAATTGTATCTCGCATTTATTGAGCCTTATTAATTATACTGAGGTTGAAGCTCCCGAAGTTGTTCTTCCTGACCGAGTTCAGCAAAAGAAATATGAAAGACCACCGCGATCTATATATAAATATGTCCCAGATATTATTTAGAGTACAATAATATTTTAAGTGGAGATCGTGGCTCTTGTATTTTGAAGGTCTGAAGAAACCAATACAATCATTCGCTAATTTCAGGGTGTGAAAAATTATTTATTATTTCAGGTTCTAATCGTCTCTTTTCTTTTATTATCATGCGAAGAAGAACCAGTGGCTGACACAACTCCACCAACGGTCACTATTTCATCACCATCTAACTCATCATTCGTTTCTGAAATAACCATGGTGAATTGTACCGCTATTGATAATGATTCTGTCAAGGTTGTAGAGCTCTGGATCGATAGTGTAGCAATGAATATAGTAGATAGTATTAGCCCGTATGAGTTCCTTTGGAATACGGTTTCATATGATGATAGTTCTCAGCATACAATAATGGTTAAAGCTGAAGATATAAATGAGAATATATCAGAAAGCGATCCTATTTCAGTTACTGTTGATAATAGTACCTCTTATCCGGATGTCGTGAATATTTTGTCTATCGATTACACGCTGACAGATATGACAATCTCACATGAGCGTTCAAATGATAGTGATTTTTTTTCATATGAGTTACTTAGTTCAGAAAGTGAAGATGACATAAAATATAGCTTAAACTATTTAACAGGGATTGATGATACTATAGTATATATCACTGAATTTGACCCACTAATTCCTACGTGGTATTGGGCCAGAGTTACTGATATTCATGGGTACAGCACAATCAGTCCAGGATATTATATTTTAGATGCTCCTCCACAGTCTATTAGCCTTGACCCTATTAATTTTCTAGATAGCCTATTTTTTATAAGTTGGTCTAATAATAATGATCCTGATTTTTATTCATATTCTTTATTTGAATCTTCGGCGTCAGATATGACAGATGCTATACAGATCTTTCAAATCATGGAAAATAACACATTAGATTTTAGCCATTATCAGATAGAACAAAGCCGATACACCTATTATCAGATCATAGTTCAAGATTATTGGGGACAAACTTATGAAAGTAATATTGAGAAGGGAACATCTTGGACCTTATTTAATGAGGCTTATGGTGATTTTAGTTATGACTATGGTCGAAGTATTATACAAACTTCGGATGAAGGATATATAATAGTCGGTAATACAAGTACTGCTGGTAATTCATTTAGTAATGTATTTGTTGTAAAAACTGATGTGAAGGGAACACAAGAATGGATAAGGAATATCACCTATAGTCCAACAGATAGGGCCAACTCTGTTGCGGCAGTATCAGACGGCGGATATATTATCATTGGCAATACTATATCTCAATCTGATGAAAGCTCGGATGTTTTACTAATAAAAATGGGCTGGATGGGTAATGTTGAGTGGTCTCAATCCTATGGTACAGATCAAGAGGAGATTGGGAACTCTGTGTCTATAACATCAGATGGCGGTTATATTCTATGTGGACAGACTGTATCTCCAAATACAGGTTTTAGTTCTGCTTATCTAATAAAAGTAGATGAGTTTGGGAATGAATCCTGGAGTAGGACTTTTGGAGCAGATGGTAATGATTATGGGTATTCAGTCATACAATCAGATGAAGGTGGATATGTGATCGCCGGAATCACACGTTCTGCTGGAGATAGTGATGGAGATGCTTGGATCATTAAAACAGATGGGCAGGGTCTTGAACAATGGAGTCAGATATTTGGGGGAGATGAAACGGAAGCAGCAAGAGCAATAAAACAAACCTTCGATGGTGGTTTCATTATAATAGGTCACACTAATTCAATAGGGAGTGGCAATAATGATGCTTTTCTTGTTAAGACTGACTCAGAGGGTATACACCAGTGGAGCCAGACATATGGAGGAGCGGGAACTGATCATGGTCGTTCTGTAGATAAGACAGATGATGGGTATTTTATTTCGGGATATACAGACTCTTATGGGACTAGCGGTTTTCAATTTTGGTTGATAAAAACAGATTTGGAAGGAAACTTACAGTGGGAGGAGACGTATGGCGGAGGCGGAGATGACCGGGCATATTGGGGACAAAAAGCTTTAGATGGTGGCTATGTTGTTACAGGTTATAGTAATTCAAACGATAATAGTGTTCCAGATGTAATTTTGATAAAAACAGATGACCAAGGGAAATTAGGGCAGGAAGAATAGTGACTCAGTTTCTTTCAGCTTGTTATTTATAATTGAAAAATATCTAAATGTCTTTTTAATAATATTGTAGGAGAAATAAATGAAAAACTATTTCACAGGTTTTTTTACAGCTATTTGTTTAACAGTCTGCAGTTTTATTCTATTAGGTGCCAGAAGCGAGTTTCACCAAGATATAATTGCAAATTCTATTATTGTTCCCAATGATGATGGTTCGATGACTATTTTGGATGGGGACGGTATAACAACATACAACGCTGATGGTAAGGTTGTCTCTGTTCTGGGTAAGCAGAATGATGACCAGGGACACCTAATGCTTTCAAATATGGAAGGAAACGCAATTTGTTTTTTGGGTAGTAACGATCATGGAGGCGCACTCTTAACCTATAATAATAGAGGGAAGGAGACATCCCAACTAGGGACCGGAAAGGGAAGCCATGGAGGTCTTATGATATATAACCGGAACGGTGTCAATGTCGCTGAATTGACCACATTAGATAATGGTGATTATTTTAGAGGAGATGGTGGACTAGTCTTGAATGATAGACATGGTGACGATGTATGGACCAAAGATGGGCGAAAAGAAATTTATTAGAAGAACTAAGGTCTACTTTTTTAAAGTGGAATATAGCAGACGGTATTTGATAACAATATCATAATAAATATTAAACACATGTTAAAATGATTTTAATAATAAAGCATCTCACTATCTACGTCATGGGCTTATTTTATATTCTTGTAGGGGTTAAGCACTTCCAAAACCCTGAATGGTTCATACCCATTGTTCCACCAATACTACCCTATAAGTTGTTTTTGGTCTACATCAGCGGTTTTTTTGAGATATTTTTCGGTGTTATGTTATTTATTCCAAAATTAAGATATGTTGCTAGTTGGGGACTGATACTATTATTAATAGCAGTCTATCCAGCAAATATTTATTTAGCATTAACCAATGGAGAGGCAATGAACACAACTCCACTTATTGCATGGGGCCGACTTCCATTTCAATTTCTTTTTATAGGACTAGCATATTGGCATGCAAAAAAGTAGCTCTTTTGCCTTAGTCTTATTATCATTCGTGATTAATTCTTGTTCTCTTAAGGGACAGCCTCAGTTATGTGACTTTTCTTTTGAAGGGGAAAATAGAGAGTATTATCTATATGTTCCAGACTCCTTAGAAATTGGAGCACCCTTACTTTTTGTATTCCATGGATATTCAAGTTCAGCAAACAGTATTATGGAATATTCTGGTTTAAATGAGATAGCAAATGAAAATGGATTTGTAGTTTGTTATCCTCAGGGTCTTTTCGATAGTAATGGAAATAGATTTTGGAATGTGGGTTATGAATTCCATAATAATGAGACTAATGATGATGTTGCCTTTGCAAAAGAATTAGCAGAATACCTGCAGAATGAATTCCATTTAAGCAATTATAATACTTTCAGTACAGGGATGTCTAATGGAGGAGATATTAGTTATCTCCTGGCATGTCAAGAGCCTGAGACGTTTAGGGCCATTGCTCCTATTGCCGGCTGTATGATGACCTGGATATATGAATCATGCGACCCTATACAACCAATTCCAGTATTCGAGATTCACGGCACAGATGATAATGTAACTTGGTGGGATGGTGCAGATGATAATAATAATGATGGATGGGGAACTTGGGAAAGTGTTGATACAACCTTTAATTATTTTACAGGACTGAATGAATGCACGATTTTTTTAGTTGATACTTTGCCAAACACAAACACATCAGATGGTAGCTATATAATTAGTTATAAAAATATTAATGGGGTTAATAATAATCAGGTCTGGCTCTATGAAATTATCAATGGTGGACATGATTGGCCGGGCGCCTGGGGTAATCTGGATATTAATGCCAGTGAAGAGCTTTGGAGTTTTTTTGAACAGTTCATTGTTGACGCTCAAGTAGGAGATATGAATTTTGATCAAATGATCAACATACTTGATCTTCTACTGATCTTAGATAGTGTTAGCAATAATAGTCCTTATATTTTTATTGCGGACTATGATCATAATGGTAATATTAATTCTAATGATATAAACTTGGTACTAGTGCATATTTTGGGTCTTTAGTTCTATAAAGTGAAAACCCCACTTATTCTGTGGGGCTCTCAATATTGGACCTGTGTTGACCTCTGGGTTATAAAGCTTGGGGCATAACCCACCACGAGGTAAGAGTAATGTTTGAATTATGCCCCTTTCTCTACATACCAAACGTACCTTAATAGGTACGACCATATAATAAAAACGATTATAGGGGGCCGGATTCTTAGACCTTTTTTTCATTGGGTGATCCCCATCACAAATAGATATTTTTTGTAAAAGTAATTACCTGTTTATATGCTTAATCTTCTAGGCTCAGATAAAGCTAATTAAAAATATGTTTAAACATCCAAAAATTCAATTACTGAAGAAACCACTTTTTTTAGTAACGCTTCCGCGTTTAGCTACAATTCTTTTTATTGTGCTTCAAATTTTAGGGATGAGCTCATATCCCGGAGGCACCATGCATGATGAGACGACCATCGGATACTCATTCACCCAGAATTTTTTTTCTGATATGGGTATATATGAAGCTAGAAATGGTGAACCAAATTATTTATCAATGATTATTTTTGCATTCTCATTGGCACTGGTTGGAATCACATTTGCCATATATTATATAGGCATGCCACAGGTATTTGGTAAAGACCGACTGAATTATGGACTCTCAATTATTGGGACTATTTTTGCTTTTGGAGGTTCGATCTGTTTGGTCGGAACGGGTCTAACACCTTCTGATCTTGCTCTCGACCCACACATATTTTTTTCAAATAATATTTTCCATTGCTTTCTTATTACAGCGTTGATGTACACAATTGTTATTTTTAGGTCAGAGATGATCAAAAAACGATATGCAATTGGTTATGGGATGTTTTTTGTTTCTA
>TARA_B110000438_G_scaffold48459_1_pt1 | contig 13761 bp, 13 predicted proteins | sample TARA_B110000438 | Tara Oceans TARA_B110000438 (sample SAMEA4398413) | marine metagenome | biome: Polar Biome; feature: [MES] marine water layer (ENVO:01000295) within the mesopelagic zone...; material: water (ENVO:00002006), including particulate matter (ENVO:01000060) such as...... | reverse complement strand
TAAATGCGCTTACATTTCCTCCTTCATGATCACAATGAAGCATAAGATAAAGACGCATCAACTTTTTAAAATCTTCATCTTGAATACCAAGCATGGCTGCAAAGTTTCCCGCCCAATCCAAAGTATCGTTTGGATCTATTCGAACTCCTTTATTAAAGCGCATTCTGTATATACCTGCAGCTATTCCAGGAATAACGCTTAATAAGCTAATACCATCTTCTAAAGTCCATTTCCATAAATCAGTTTTTGGTGTTCCAGCATTATATTTTTTTACAAAAATACTATCTACCTGCATACTTTGAATTGCAGTAGTCAGCATAGTCATTGGATGGGAGTTCTCAGGCATTGATTCAAGTATTTTCCAAACGTATTCAGGAACTTTTTGATTTTGTTTGAATTGATCTTGAATGTCATTAATACCAGCAGGGTCTGGTAATTCACCAGTTAACAATAAATAAAATACTTCTTCAGGAGATATATGAGATATCTCCATTAAAGGATATCCTCGAATAATCAATCCCTTATCAGCTGAAACCGCTGAAGTTTCACAAGTTAATCCCTTAACACCACGCATACCACCATATGCTTGTGAAACAGTAACCTCACTAATAATTTTCTGTCCTTTTTCTTTAATGACAGAATGAATTTCTTGTTGCCAAAATTTTATTTTTTCAGAAAGAATTTTTTGAAGCATAATCTATGTAATAATTAAAAAAGTTAATTACAGTATTAAAGAATTTATAAAAATTTGGACATTAAAAATCAGTCTAATCCTTAACAATATTAATATAATCATCAAATGAGTTCAAAACTTCATCTGCAAGTAGACTTATGCTGTCTCTATTAATATTTTCAACAAAGGCGTAAAATTTTGAAGCTAATCCCGCTTTTTTTATCTCATAGTCAGTAAAACCATCACCAATTACGTCAATTTTACCTGACATATTCAGTGCCTTAACCATTAAAGTTTTTCCACTTGTTTTTGACATATTATTATTATTGTTTATACCAACAACATTACCATATGAATCATAAATAAGTTCATTTGCGAATACTTGTTTTTTATCAATACCATATTCAGATACTATTGGAATTATAATTTCTTTAAATCCACCAGAAATAATCATAATCTTTGAAGAATTTTCTTGAATATATAATTTGTTTTTTTTGATTGAAGGAGTGACTTCTTCCGATAATATTATTGCAATCTTTTCTATATCATTTTTACTAGCGTCTAGTAAAGCGACTCGTTTCTTAAGTGAAAGGTCAAATGAAATTTTTCCTTCCATCCCAGATAGTGTTAATGCTTCAATTTTTTGTAGTCGCTGAACTCCATCTCTATGATTTAATAAAACGAGGCGAGCTAATTCATCCAAAGATTCTTTGGTGATAAAAGTACTGTCAAAATCAATAATTAAGTGGTCAGGAAACAAATTAAATTAATTAAACCAATCTGATTTTACCAGCTCATGAGCCTTTTCAAGATCTTCAACGAAATCAATTTCTATACAAGGTAAATCAGATATATCTTCATAATAAATATTATGTTCAGACATAAGTGGATGAATAGCAGCTTCAAAATAGTCTGAATTTCCACCGGATGTAATCAGGCGCTCTAAAGAATTCATAAATTCACTCGAGAATTCTTTAGAAAATTTTGCAACTCCAATAAATTCACCTAAAGAATTATATTCAATTAATTCTTTACCAATTGCTACTAGACGGTTACCTTCTCCTTTTACAACCTTTACTTCTTCACGACCACAAGGTTTAATATCAACTGCAAGGACGGTACTGTAATCTGAATTAATTACTCGATTCAAAACTTCTTTTGGGTAAAGAACATCTGCATTCATTAATAAAAATGGTTCATTATTAATAAAATTATTACAAAGTCTCAATGAATATGCTGTATTTGTTTCAAAATAATGATGATTAATTACAAATTTAAAAGTTAAATCAGGAAAATGGTTTTTCACATGATCAATGATTAATTCACGGTAATAACCTACAACAATGATAACTTCATTTATATTTAAAGATTGTAAAGTTTTTAATTGTCTATCAATTATGGTTGAATCTCCAACGGCTATAAGGCATTTAGGGATTTCATACGTTAATGGATAAAGCCGGCGAGATACTCCAGCTGCAAGAATTATAGCTTTCATAGGTATGGAAACTAAACCATTGTTATCCTGTTTAAAATTAATTTATTAATTTCTCAACTTTGGGATAATATTGGTGATGATAAAAAATTTGAAATTCGCTCTACGCTTTTTCCATCATTATAATAAAAACAATTATTAAGCATTTTATCAAAATTCTTTGTGTCATGATAGACAAAAACTTTTTCAATCAATTTTAAAATGTCATCATTTTTAGTCATTTTATTCGCAATTGTTGTAATATCCATTTCCGGTAGCATTTTATGTAAATCTACATATTCAGTATCTGCTACGATTATTGGATTTCGTGTAATTAGGTATTCATATAGAATTGAAGATGTGTCACTAATCAGCAAATCTGATACGGCAAAATCAAACATGGTATCATTCGATAATATATTCGCTGGATTCGAAAAATAAATATGCTTTAGTCCTTTTAACTTGGCCCATAATTTAAATTTTGGTATATACTTTCTATCAAAATAATGTGGCCGAATGATCAAATTATGTTCCTTTGTGACCTCTCGACAAAACCAGTATCCATATTTATGAAGCGTCCCTGCTCCCCATTTCCAAGTGGGCGCATATAAAATAGTTTTGCGATTTTTATCTTTAATACCCAAATAATTCTCATAAGCCGATATATCTATTTGACTATTTACAATTTCATCAAAGCGAGCATTCCCAATTTTTACTAAATTTTTATCAGGGATCTTGACATTAGAATCTTTGAGTTTCTCCATATGCTTTGGCCCAGAAATAAAATGGTAATCAAATGATTCTAGGGCATGAGCATCTCCGCCGTATCGTTTATCTCCAGTACCATGCCCCATAAAAATAGCATTTGAAATATTCTTATTTCTTTGTATTACCGTATTGCTATTTGATATAACTGTTCCTGGTAAATCAAAGGGAATATTGTTCACATTTTTAACCAAAACATTTGGTTGTTTTTTAAATGATGAGCTTATAGCACACTTCCGTTGGCTTTGTCGAAAATACCAATTTACTCGCATTCTTCTATTGGTTTTTCGGACTAAAAAGGTTCCACCAATCTTGCTATAAATTGATTTTATAAACGAATATTCATATACTTGGTTTGCATAATAATAGATTGATTTTGAAAAATTTGATTGTTCAGCCATTCTTATAAATAAATTACCAAATTATTAAGCTAAAAATTCAAAAGCATCCGGCGTATCTACATCCATCCAAAATGAATCACCAATATCTATACCACCCATCCTGCCATCATTAATTAATAAATTGCAACCATCTGCTAAGCTTGAATTACCTGATTCACTTGCAGACTCCAAAGTATCAAAAAAACTAAAACTACATTTAAATACTCCGCAATCAATCGCATCATATCTAGAAAGTTTTTTAGACATATCGATAATTTTTAATTTATTATTCTTATCTACAGATACTTTCATACCGTCATCAATGTCATATATTTTATTAATTCTAAAATCCAAACCTACTAAAGCATCATAATCTTCCAAACTAACCGAAAAAACTTTCTCTAATAATTGAGCATCGTAAATATGATCACTCATAGAAATCAAAAAAGGTTCACCATCAGAGATTAAAGGCTTTGCGGCTAAAACACTCACCCCGTTTTCCTTACTCCAATCTGCGTTAAAGACAGTTTCAATATTAATATCAAAACGATGATTATCTATGTACGTTTCCAAATCTTGACTTCTGTATCCTGTAACAATTATAGCATCTTTAATTCCCACTGATATAGCATTTTCTAATAATCGATCTAATAAAGTTTTCCCCTTCAACTTTAACAAAGTTTTTGGGATTCCATTCGTCACAGATCGAATGCGACTACCTTGACCAGCAGCAATGATGATCAGTTTCATCTATTATTCTTCGTAATAATCCAACCCAAGATGAGTTATTAATTCCTCATCCATGATATGCCGAAGCGTATTTTTTAGTTTTGACAACTGAACAAATAAATCATGCTCAGGGTATAATTCAGGAAGCGTCATAGGACTCTTAAAAAAGAAGGAAAGCCATTCTTGAATACCACCCATTTCTGCTCTTTTAGCCAAGTCTAAAAATAAGACTAAGTCTAGGCAAATTGGTGCTGCCAAAATACTGTCACGACAAAGAAAATCCACTTTAATCTGCATCGGATAACCTAACCACCCAAAAATATCTATATTATCCCAACCTTCTTTGTTATCACCTCTAGGTGGATAATAATTAATCCGGACTTTATGGTATAAATCTTTATACAAATCTGGATATAAATCAGGTCTAAGAATATGATCTAATACACCTAGTTTACTTTCTTCTTTAGTTTTAAAAGCATCTGGATCATCTAAAACTTCCCCATCACGGTTACCCAGAATATTTGTTGAGAACCACCCCGCTACCCCAAGCTGTCTGGCTTTCAACCCAGGAGCAAGAATAGTTTTCATCAGCGTCTGACCGGTTTTAAAATCTTTTCCAGCCAAAGGTGTGTTTGTATTTTTAGCTAATTCTAATAAGGCAGGAATATCAGAAGTCAAATTTGGTGCTCCATTGGCAAATGGAATACCATTTTTTATAGCGGCATAGGCGTAAATCATACTAGGAGAAATTTGAGGATCATTATTGCGTAGGCCTGCTTCAAATTTTTTAAGAGTCGAATGAACATCTCCATCCTTAAAAAATATTTCAGTACTACCACACCAAATCATAATATTCGCACGTACGTCATGTTTTTTGGTAAAATTTATAATATCTTCTTCAACTTGGTTAGCTAAGTCCATTTTGTCTGGGCCTGTTTTAACAAAATTACCTTCTAATCTTCTAACATAATTTTGATCGAATACAGCAGGCCATACATCAAGTTTCTCCAAAGAATCTTTCATAGAATCAACAAGACTTCTATCTAAGACATTCGACCGAACACAAATTTCGTATAAATTTTCTTCGTTTATATCCCATCCACCAAATATTAAATCATCCAAATCTGCTAGAGGTGCAAAATCTTTTATTAATGGTGTACGATTATCTGTTCTTTTTCCCAAACGAATTGTTCCCATCTGTGACATACTACCTATAGGTTTGGATTTTCCCATTTTAATGGCTTCAATTCCTGCTATAAATGTGCTGGCAACAGCACCCATTCCTGGGATTAATATGCCTAGTTTTCCTTTAGGTTTTTTATAATTCATATAAAGCCCTTATAATGTCTTTTTAATTAATAATAAATGAAAGTAATATTAATAAACTTCTATCGAAATCCATTCTTAATTTATTTGCTGAATTTTGATAATATAGTCCACGGCAACCGAGAGTTAATTTTTTCTAAGCATAACAATGGTTGATCATGATTCTGACATTTATTTTTTAAACACGGACTACAATGAACATTTTTGTTAATGAGTTGAGTTTTTAACCCTATTGGCCCAGTTGAATCTGAATCACCAGCTCCAAATAAAGAAACAGTGGGAATTCCTAAATTTGTAGATATGTGACCCAAACCACTGTCAACACCAACAGCACCCTTACAAATAGAAATTAATGCGATACTTTTTCGCAAATCATAATGGCCTGCAATAGTATGAATATTTTTTTTATTAGAAGCATTTACCAAAATTTCTGACTTAAGCTTATCTCCTTTTCCACCCATAATCAAAATTGACTGAGAAGTCTTACCTAACATATCCAATACTTTCAATTCAGGTAAACTTCGAGAAGATGCTACACTAAAAGGGAAAAAAGCAATTGGATTAGAAATTCCCAATTCTACTAATTCATTTTTAGCCCAATCTAATTCTTTATCTTTTAAGAAAATTCCTTGGCCACCAGTTAGAGGTACTCCATTCGATGGGCCTAATAAATTAGTGTATTTTAGCGACCTGTGCATTTTTGTTTTCAGCTTTGGAATAACTTGAGTGAGCAACATATATCTTCCTTGCCCAGGATATCCAATACGAATAGCTGTTTTTGATTTTTTGGCCAAAAATGCTGCACGATAGGAATCAGATAACAAATAAAATTTATCTAAATCCAAAGCCTGCAAACTTCTTCCTGTATTATTGGTACATCTAAAGCCAGTTAAGTCTTTTTTATCAAATGAAATGATACCATCAATAGCGGGGTGATTTTCAAATATAGGCGCTACCCATGATTTACAAATAGCTATAATAATTGCTTCTGGATTAGCTTCTTTACATGCATTGAAAAAAGGTAAGGCCATGACAGCGTCACCCACCCAATTTGGGCAAAAGACACCAATCCTCAACTCTCACTCCAAGCTAATTTTTTCTCTATGGCATCAACTAAACGGCCAGATGCTTGACCATCAACTTTGTATAAATAATTTGTTTGAGCACTTAATCGCTCTTCTCTTAAATCTTTTGGATACTCCAAAGTATGATAAACAAGAGAAGGCAAATCTTCCGGTTTATCCATGCGAAAAACAAATTCAATTTCTTCCATACGGCTTAAGTCCATTTTTTTTGAAAACCGTTTTTTAAAAATCTGGTGTTTCAATCTTAGCGAAGTGCACTCCGCCATAATAATGGGGCGATTTAAATAGAGATACTCAAACATAGTTGAAGAAATGTCTGAGATAAGCAAATCTGCAATATTATAATATGGAATAATATTATAATCCTCAGGTGGTGCTAAATAAATATTAGGATACTTGATTGCCAATTTTTTCATTTCACGGCTTTGATAAAGGTAACGATCTTGATACCAAGAAAAATTATGCAACTTAATAATTAAATTAGTTTCGAAGCTCAACTTGGCCAAAACTGGTGCCAATTGATCTAAAGATGAAGGGTAAAAACTGGGCGCATAAAGCACTGTTTTATTTCTTGGATTTAATCCGCATTTTTCAAGATCAAACCTTATCGGAGGGTTTTTTGAAATAAGTGGATCACATTTTGTGAATCCAGTTAATACGAGATTATTATGACCATGGGATTTTAATTCTTCTAAGCGTGATTCAGATTCAACCGAACGTATATCAACCCGTTCGTCAATATCATTATAATACGACTGTTTCAAACCAATGCCATGGTAAACCATGACGGCTAAAGTTTCAGAATGTACAATCGGATTGAGCTGACCAACGTTGCCGACAATAATCACATCATATTTGGCTTGATTTAATTGTTTTATTCTATCATTTTCATCGGTGCCAATAATCGTATTAATATTGAGATTTTTACATGCTTGGTTAAATACATCTTTCTCTTTTGAGTCCATCATGGTTGGGATGGAAGCAACAATATCATATCCACCTCGGCGACGCATTTCATCTATGATTGGAATAAAATTTGGTAAATAATAAAGATGGTGATTCTCGAAAAGGACTGTTGTCATGAGCGATAAATACTAGCGGTAGGGTTGATCCATTTGTTTATAAAAATAAGACTCCAATTGGTCTAACATGCGATCCAATGTAAACTTATTAGACACTTGATTCTTGGCCTCTATGCCCCAACTTTTTATTTCTTCACTTCCGTGATTATCTATACCAAAAATAATGGCTTTTGAAATTTCATCCAATGTTAATTTATTCATAATATACCCGGATTGACGGTGCTGAATTAATTCAGGAATTCCATTTACATTGGAGGCAAAAACTGGTTTTCCCAAAGCCATACTTTCCATTGCCACATTAGGCATCCCTTCTCGCCTAGAAGGCATTATAACATAATCTGCAGCTTGGATAACACGCAATAATTGGTTTTGAAAGCCAATTAATTTTACTGTTCCGGCTAAACCTTCTTTTGTGATGAGGCGTTCTAATGATTTTTGATCTTTGCCTGTGCCTGCAATAAGGACAGTAAATGGAATTATCGTATCCTTAATCTGACTTATAGCTTGAATTAATAAATCAAATCCTTTTTGAATTGTCAAGCGGCCTGCAGCTACAAATACAATATTATTTTTTGGTATATTCCAAATATCATGGATATTAAATGGCTCAATGGCGCCATTCATTTTCAATCCATTATAAATGACTTTTGTTTTTTTTTCATTCATCCATGAAAATTGATTATATACATTACGGATTGATTTTGTGTTTGTAATAATACCGTCTACTAAATCTGCTGTTTTTTTATGCTTCCAAATATCTCTATAATGTTGGATTCCATTTCGTGCAATAATTACGGGTACTTTTGCTTTTCGAGCTGAAACCCCAGCTACACGAACATCTTTTTTTAAATTCAGAACAATAACATCAACTTTTTCTCTGATGAGAATTTGTTTTGTATGCCAAATTTTAAAAGGGCTATAATCTTCAAAAAAGTTTAACGGAATAATTTTTAACCCTTTTGATTGAGCCTTAGAAAGAAAAATTGATTTACGCTTCCCAGAGACTAAAACATTATGACCTCGATCTTTTAATCCTTTGGCAGCGGTAACCATCCACTTTTCTCCGCCACCCCATTTATGAGATGAAATAGAATTACTAAAAAATATATTTAAAAAAAATTTCATCTATAAAATCTAGTCAAATTGAATATCATATAAACGTCTATATAATCCATCATTTTCATATAATTGATTATGTGTTCCAATCTCTAATACTCGACCTTCATTAATAACAATAATTTTATCTGCATTTTGGACTGTTGATAATCGATGTGCAATAACCAATGCTGTTCTATCTTTCATTAAATTTTCAATTGCACTTTGAACTTTTTTCTCAGATTCAGTATCTAAGGCAGATGTTGCTTCATCTAAAATTAAAATTGATGGATTTTTAAGAAGAGCTCTTGCAATCGCTAAACGTTGTTTTTGCCCTCCAGATAAATTAACACCTCTCTCACCAATCAAAGTATTAAAGCCATCTGCTGATTTCTCAATAAAATCCATAGCATTTGCTGCTTCAGCAGCCTGCCTAATAGCTTCATCACTGACATTTGGTTGCGCATATGCTATATTATTTTTAATAGTATCATTAAACAATATTACTTCCTGAGTCACTATTCCCATATTACCTCGTATTGAAGATAATGTAGCTTTTCTAATGTCATGACCATCTATTCGAATAGCACCAGTTGATACATCATAAAATCGTGGAATTAGGTCTGCGATTGTGGATTTACCAGAGCCGCTAGGTCCCACCATTGCAACGACTTCTCCTTTATTGATCGTGAAACTCACTTCATCCAATACTCGTTCGTCACCATCATTGTATTCAAAATGAACTCGATCAAATTCAATGGATTGGCTCAAATCACCTAGATCCACCGCATTCTTAACTTCTACTATTTCTGGAGGTGTATCTAATAATTTGAAAATCCGCTCTGCTGATGCAATTCCAGTTTGAACTTTCATATTTACGTTACTCATTTGCTTAATGGGTCCCAAAATGGAAAACAAAATGACGATAAAACGAATGAAATCTTCAGCACTTACACCTTGATTAGATAATACTTCTATTCCACCGTACCACAATAGAATCACTCCAATAATAACGCCAAAACTTTCTGTCACTGGCGCAGAGATTAAGTCTAATCTGGCTCTCTTTAATAATAGCTTAAAATAATTTTGACTCTCACTTGTGAATTTTTTCACCTCCTCTTTTTCATTCACAAAAGCTTTAACAATTCGGATCGAAGATAACGTCTCTGTTAGAATCTGCATAATATCAGCAATTTTAGATTGAGTGCGTCTTGATTTCCTGCGAATACTCCTACCAATTGTTATAATAGAACTCCCTGCTAAAGGTAAGATGATTATGGATATAATAGCCAATTTCCAACTGATAATGAACAAAAGGGTTACAAATGTGAGAATATTAATAGGTTCAACAAATAACCTTTGAAAGACAACCCCAACTGCATTTTGTAATTGACCTACATCATTTATGACAATTGAAGTAATGGAGCCAGTCTTATGTTTATGAAAGTATCCTAATGATAGAGTTTGAATATGTTTATAAAGGCGATCTCTAATCTCTTTAACAAATTTTAATTCAACAACCCTCAAAAGAATATTTTTAATATAAAGAAAAATATTTTTTGCAAAAAATACACTTAATAAAGTGATGCATAAGACTTTTAAAGAATTAGTAGGTGTATCTCGAAGAATTAGAATATTAGTCCAATATTTTAATTTTTCATTCATTGTCAATGTTGAACTAGATGACCATTCGATTTGAGACTCTACTATCTTATCAAAATCTGTTAAAACATTATTAATTAAGGAAGCAACAAGCCACATAGAAGTGCTATTAAGCAAAACATAAATAATTGCAGATATAGATGAAATGATAATATATGGCCAAAAATGAAATAGTAGTTGAGCCATACGCTTATATAACGGACTTGACATTGGTCTTATTTCTTTATGTCTTTCATAATTAAAATCACAATAAATTTAATATAGAATTTAAGAAGGAAATATGTCTGCTTTCTTACCTTCTAAATTATATATCATTTCTTGATGTTTGATTCCTACTTCTTCAAAAAGATTCCCAACAGATTTAAAGCCTAATTTTTCATAAAAATTAATAGCAGATTCTTGAGCATATAAATAGATTAATTGAGATTTGTTCAAATTATTCAAAATAAATTTGGTCATTTTTTCTCCAATTCCATTAGATCTATATTCACCTAAAACAGCAAATCTTTCAAGTTTTACACCTCTTTTAGTTTCGCGCCAACGAGCTGTACCAACAGGTTTGTTTTTTATATAAGCCAAAACATATGTAGCCACGTCTTCATTTTTATCAATTTCCATATGCTCTGGAATATTTAATCCTCTAATAAATACATCTCTTCTAATAGATAGTACTAATTCCTTTTCTGAGTGACTTTTCACTATCTTTACATTAACATCCATTTAACAAATTTCGTTCGATTTTATTCTAATTCCAACGATTTCATCATACTTGTTTGAACTGGTAAAAATCACCTAATTTCTATTATGAAAAGTAATAATAAACAAATTCTTGTAGTAGGTGACCGAGTTTTAATTCGACCTGACAAAGGAGAAAAAAAGTCTAAAGCAGGGCTTTACCTCCCTCCAAGTGTAATAGAGAAACAAGAAGTTTTAAGTGGTATTGTTGTAGAAGTGGGCCCTGGTATCCCACTCGGAAACCCTGAGGAAAATATGGATGAACCATGGTCAATAAATGATGGTGGTTCTGTTAAATATATTCCACCACAAGCTGAAGTTGGAGATATGGCCCTTTTTGTAAACAAAGCTTCCATCGAAGTTAAAATAGAAGATGAAGACTATCTTATAATGCCTCAGTCTGCTATTCTCATTTTGATTAGAGATGATCTAAATAGCCTTGCAGAGTAACATCAAAATATTTAATGCATAAAGCTGGTATTTACATTCATATGCCTTTTTGTAGGGTAAAATGTATGTATTGTGACTTTTATTCAGTTGCTGATAAAGATGAGGCTATGCCAGCTTTTTTTGATTCTCTTATTAAAGAGATTAAAATGTGCCAAATAGAAACCAAAAATTGGATTATTGATACGATTTTTATAGGTGGTGGTACGCCAAGCTTAATGAGCCCTAATCAATTAGAAAGTTTAATTAAAGAATTAGATAATAATTTTGACCTTAGCAATGTAAAGGAATTTACAATCGAAGCTAATCCGGGTGAAGCTCCTGAAAAACGACTCAGATCATTTAAAAGCTTAGGTGTGAATCGGGTTTCAATGGGAGTACAGTCCTTAGATAATGACCTACTCAAATTCTTAACACGAATCCATGGTAAAGAAGAAGTATTAAAAACATTTGATGTATTAAGAAAAGTAGGTTATGAGAATATCAATTGTGATCTGATTTTTAATATTCCTAATCAAACTTTAAAAATTTGGAGAGATGACCTAAAACAGATTCTCCAACTAGAACCAGAACACATCTCTTGTTACTCTTTGACAGTTGAAGAAGGAACTCAATTATATAATTATGTTAATAACGGAAAAATTACAATGCCAAGTAACGATAATAGTGGCGAACTATATCGTTACACTCAAAAGTTAATGAATGATTGTGGTTTTGAACAATATGAAATTTCAAATTGGTCAAAACCTAAACTTGAATGCAGGCATAATCTTCATTATTGGGAGATTGATCCTTGTTTAGCATTTGGGCCCTCAGCTCATGGGTTTGATGGAAAAACTCGCTTTTCAAATATTAGTAATTTAGATAAATACATTAATAAAATAAAATTAGGTAAAATTCCTCAACTTCAAAAAGAAAAACTATCTGATAAAAATTACTCTAATGAGCTGATTGGCTTTGGTTTAAGAATAAAGAATGGGATTAACCTTGATAAGATTTCAGATCAGCTGAAGTATAGTTTTGATATATTAATAGAAAAAAATAAAGATAAATGGGGTAAGTTTCTTATTAAAGAAGGTAATCACTTAAGATTAACAAATGAAGGTTATGCTTTTGCCGATGCTATTGCTATTGATTTTTTATTATAAAATAATTTATTAAATCCCTGACTCTTTTAAAGTTATAGATACGGGGCAATGATCTGACCCCATAATATCATCATGAATATCGGCATATTCTAATTCATCAATAAAACCTTCATTTACAAAAAAATAATCAATGCGCCACCCCACATTTCGAGGTCTAGCCCCTGTTCGATAGGACCACCAAGAATAACGATCTGATTCGGAATTAAAATGGCGGAACGTATCAACCCACCCATGAGATTCATATGTATCTAATCTTTCTCTTTCAATAGGCATAAAACCTGAAGTTTTTTCATTTTCTTTTGGTCGTGCTAAATCGATGGCATGATGCGCAGTATTCCAATCTCCTGCAACAATAACATTAGCGCCATTATCAACTTGTTCATTAATGATAGGTAGGAGTTCATCATAGAAGTCAAGTTTATATTTTAGTCGAATTTCATCTTTTTGGCCATTTGGGAAGTAAATATTATAAAGGAAAAAATTATCATGTTCAGTTATTAGAACTCGACCTTCAGCATCAAAACGATTTATACCAAGTCCAATTTGAACATTATGCGGTTCTTCTTTGCAAAAAGTTGCAACGCTGCTATAGCCTTTTTTTTCTGCTGAATGCCAATAGGTATAATATCCATGATCTTCTATTAGAGAAGAACTTAATTGTTCAACTCTTGCTTTAGTTTCTTGAATACAAACTATTTCTGGCTGTTCTTGATCTAACCAATCCAAAAACCCTTTTTTCTCAACAGCTCTAATTCCATTAACATTCCATGAATACAACTTCATATTTTCCTCAAATTAAAGGTTCTAAATTGAGAAATAATCATGAGATAAGAAAGTATGGTATTATTATAAATTAGAATAGATTTTTTTAATATTTTTGGAACTAACAAGTTGTAATTTTACCTTTTAAAATAAACTAATAATTATGGAACCTAACGAATTAAAAGCATTAATAGAAAAAGGCATTCCGGATGCTAAAGTTGAAGTAATTGATACAACAGGAACAAAAGATCACTTTAGCGCAGTTGTCATTAGTAAATCATTTGAAGAATTATCTTTAGTGGAACAACACCAATCAGTTTATAAAGCTGTTGGGCGATTTATGACTAAAGAGGTTCATGCACTACAATTAAAAACATACTCGCCCAATAAATGGGCAGAAC
>TARA_B110000438_G_scaffold64835_1_pt1 | contig 13770 bp, 11 predicted proteins | sample TARA_B110000438 | Tara Oceans TARA_B110000438 (sample SAMEA4398413) | marine metagenome | biome: Polar Biome; feature: [MES] marine water layer (ENVO:01000295) within the mesopelagic zone...; material: water (ENVO:00002006), including particulate matter (ENVO:01000060) such as...... | reverse complement strand
GTTTTTCTTAAAATAGCAAGACATAGTGAAGAATCAATTCCACTACTAAGTGAAACAGATATTGGTGAATCATCATCAGAAATTGAATTTAATATTGAATCACCTAGAAATTTTTCAGTGATTTTACCATTGATATCAGAAGTATTAGAAACAAAATCTTTCCATTTAGCTAAATTCTTAGAATTTATCATGGGATCATAACGAACCGTAAGATAATTTTTAATTAATTTTTTATTAATAATCAACAATTTAAGGTGAAATTATCATATAATTATTGTTTATGAGTTTACAAGTTTTGTATTAATAAAATAGGCACAAACAATTTAATTTTTTAGTATTTTAATGGCAAATAACCATTAATTAAATTTCAAAAAGACTAATTATTTTCATTTTCAGGTACGAATCTAGCTCTGTATCCAATTACAAATTCCATAAATTCTCTTTCTAAATGATTATGTTTTTTTGTATAACTTCTTTTAATAAAATCAAAATATGAAATTTGTTTATTTGTTCTATCACTATCACCACAATCAATAATAATTTTATTTTCACCTATTTTTATAATTTTATTTTGTTTATTAACATTAATTTCAATATTTTTTAATTCGGCAAATTGTTTTGAAAAGTTTGTCATTAAATCAAATTTTTCATTTATACTCAAATTTTTATAAGCTTTAAAATCACCATCAATTTTTATTGGTTTTGCTGGAATTCCTGCAACAATTGTATTATCAGGAATATTTTTAGTAATTAATGAATTAGTAAGTGCAATGACTTTATTCCCAATTTGTACTCCTGGACTAATAGTTATTTGACCAACCCCCCAAAAATCATCTCCTATCGATATAGATCCAGATTTTGATTCATAATCTGGAATTCCAACAGCAATTTTTGAACCTAATAACAATTCACCATGAAAAGCATGTGTCCAAATTTTAGAATCTGTTCCAATGCATAAATTATTTCCAATTTTTAGTGAATCAGTAGCATTGATTATTGAATTTTGACCTATCCATGCATTATGTCCAATTGTACATGGTTTGTATCCCTGAATTAATGTATTATTTTGAATTACTCCATAATCTCCAATTTTAAATTGATTTGAACAATAGAATCTACATTTTTCATGAATTTTTGTATAATCACCAAATTGATATGTACCTGTTTTATTTTTTAGACCTTCAAAAGTGCAATTATTTCCAATGGAAACATCTTTTCCTAAAATTATATTCTTTTGATATTTTTTTTCCACTTATTTAATAGAATAATTTCTTATTTTAAATTGTCTTTTTTAGAAAATTTATTGAGAAGTAATTAGGATATATACTTAATTACTCATTTTTTGTAAAAAATGAATTTAACAAAATACTAGTGATAATTAATGAGAAATAATATTATAGATATTCATGGGTAAATAATCAAAATGGTACTAAAAATTCTTGCAATTGGTGACTCTACTAATAACGTAAATATGTTAAAAAAATTTGCAAAAAATTTAGAAATTCATATAATAGATTTCCCTAAAAAAGGAGTTGACATAGTGACAACATCTAAAGATGAAGTTGAATATTTTGATTCTTTATTAATTTCACAACAAGTAAAAAAAATTAATTCAATAAAACATAATTTTGATTTATGTATAGCAATGCCATGGTCAGGAGCAAGAATTGCATATTTAGCTGGAATAAATTACATTTTAGATTTTCATGGAAATGATATCACAACACCACCATTTGCAGAAGATAATAAAAATTATAATTATTTAGAAAAATATTTTTATAAAAAAATTCTGGATAATGCAGTTGCATGTACAGCAGCATTTGAAGAATATTTTATTCCATTAAAAAAATATAGAAAAGATGCTATTAGATTAGATAGAACATTTGTAGATACTGAATATTTTAATGAAAAAATCTTACCAATAAGTCTTAAAAAAAAGAAATTTACTTTTTTATCAGCTCAGAGATTTGGAACAGAAAAAGGAATGGAAATAATTTGGGAAGCTATAAAGCTTTGTAAAACAGATTTTGAAATATTACAAGTAAAATGGTTTATAGAAAATGCAAGTCACACAGTTGAAGAATATGATCAGTTAGGTCAAATAAATAAAAAATTAGTAGATGAAATGCCAAATAATGTCAAATTTATTCCATTAATTAAACGAGAAGAAGTAGGGAAATATTTTGTTGCAGTTGATGCAATAATGGGTCAAATGAGAGCTGGTGTTCCAGGTGCAATAGAAAGAGATGCGGCATATTGTAAAAAACCAGTACTATGTTTTACAGATCCAAATAAACCAACCATTATAGACGGAGAGAGAATTATTCCACCATTTTTACCACAATCAAATAATCCACAAGAAATTGCGAGAATAATTGATAAAATGGTAGAATCAAAACAATTTAGAGATGATTTAGCACAAAAAGAACATGAATATGTAAAAAAATTATCTGATCCAGAATTAGTATCAAAAGATTGGGAAAATCTTTTTAATAATATTTTAAAGAAAAATAAAAAATTAAATCGAAATTTATCTTTCTTTGAAAAATTGATGGGTTATGTAATTCTTAAATTAGAAAAAAAATATGTAAAAAAATTTAAAGAAAAAAATATTCAAGCATGGGGAAAAGAAGAATATGAAAAATTAGTTAAAAAATAGTTATGTTAAATTAGAGAATTTATTAAAATATTCTATATCAATTTTTTTATTCTTTTTTCTATCAATAAAATAAATTTCAATCTCTTCTTTTAATTTTTTTAGTTCATTAATTTGATCATTATCAGTATTATTTTTTTCATAATCTGTAAGTAATAAATTAATTAATTTTAAATTTAATTTTAAATGTAATGCAACTTCATTATATGTTCTTAAAGCATGTGGATTGGATTCATAATAAATATCAGCTTCAGTTTTATATGATGCAGTTTTTTTCTGATGAGCATATCCAACAAAAATTAGTAATGGAATTCCTATTGAAGCTGTTACAGCTAAATAAACATAAAATGACGGAAAAATGTTTTGTAAAATTGGTATATTTTCAACTGCTAAATAATAAGTTACAACCATAGTATTGATTGCAGCAAAAATGAATGCAAAGTAAGTGGTCCACCCCTGCCTAAAATAAAACCAGGCTCGAAAACCAGAATTTTTTCTCATAAACTTTTTGTTTTAATCTTGTATATCAATTACTCTATGAAATTAAATTCATAGATTTTTTAGAGAAATGTGTTAATTGAACCTATTACGTTTTTGTCTTGTATCAATTACTGTACACCCATGATCATGGTTAAATGTATGAAGTCCAATTAATCCTTCTTTCCAATCAGGTTTAAAAGATTCTATTTGTTTTTCTTCATATTCATTTTCATTCAATATAATAATTTCATTAAAAGATAGTCCATTTCCATATACTTTATAACAATTTTGAGCAGGTCTAATAATTTTATTATTCATATCAAAAATTTTTCCACCGGGTCTAGCTTTATGAATATCAGAAATAATTGGATTCAAAGGATGAGAAGTCCAATTTTGATTCAAAGGGTTATTAGAATAAAATAACATTAATTCATCAGACATGGATGTTCCATTTTGTTCTGCTTTACATGCAAAAATCCACCATTTATTATTATGAAAAAAAATAGTAGCATCCACAAGTGGAATATTATTAATTAATTTACTAACAAATTTCCACTTTAATGGAAAATCTTCACATTTGAATAGTTCAATATATGAATTTGAATTATTAATAGTTGAATGAATTAGATATAATTCATTTTCAAATTCAAATATACATGGATATGATAAATGATAATCACGTTCTAAAAATTTTACAGGTTTTGAATAATTACCATTTTTATCCATTGTAATTACAGACAAGTGACCTTTATTTTTAGAATTTGAAAATTCCTCTAAAAAAATATAATATTTATTATTTCTATAAATTACAAATGGATCTGCCCAAAATGCACCTTTAGGAGGTGTTAATTGAGTAAATTTTGGGAAAGATGTTGACATACCATCATCTAGATTAACAAGTATATTCCATTGATAAAAATAAGAAATTTTAGATTTAATTTTTTTAAACAACATAGATCACCAGAAATTATTATAAGTTAATTGTAAATTTTACTTATTTTAATTAAAAGGTATGAGGAAAAAGTGTTTTAAGACAACAAATTTGATGATTTAGTCATATTATATACAAAAAGGATTGAAAATTAGAAATGGGTAATGATAAAAAATGGATAGAGTTTATTCGAAATCAAGAATTAGAGTGTATTAAAGAAATTCTGATAAAATCAAATAATAAAAAAATTTTAGAAATTGGAGGTAAAAATGGGTATTTTGCAAAAATTTTAACTGATTGGGGTTTTGAAGTAATTTCCATCGACATTGAACCAGCTAATACATATTTTAATGTAAAAAAAATGAATGCAACAGATTTAGAATTTAAATCAAATATGTTTGATGTAATTTTATCATCACATGTAATTGCTCATATTGAAAATAAGAAATTACTTTTTAAAGAAATTAATAGAGTTTTAAAAACAAATGGAGTGATTATACATATTGTTCCATCAAATTGGTGGTCAATAATTACAAATTTTTGGCATTACATATTATTACCAAAATATTTATTTCAAAAAAATAAAAAAAATAAATCCTTAATTAAAAATGAAGTTAAAATAGATAATTATAAAAAAAATAGAATAAAAAATTTATTACTATATCATCCATTGGGGGTTGATAAATCATTTATAGTTGAAATAATAAAATTTTCAAAGAAAAATTGGAAAAATTTATTTATTTCATTTGAGTATATAATCGATAATGAATTAAATGGACCATTGGTTTATTCAGGTTATGATATTTTTAAAAATAAGGGATATAAGTTAAGAAAATATTTTGCAAGAATTATTCCTAGTTCATATATTTTTATTATTAATAAGAAATAAATTTTTTCTATTTTATTTTAATTATTTCGATACCAAATTTCAAACGCTAGTAAGCCTAAAAATTTGTTAATGTGTCTAACATCAATATTTGACTTAAAAATATTAGATGTAAGCCAATCATTATTTATTATGTCATCCTCAACGAGTTTTCCATCAATCAGATATTTTTTTGCCATATCAAATCCATAATTTTTCCAAAGATTTTTAGTGTTTACTGAAAAACCTAGTTTTTCCTTTAAAATAAGATCTTCAACACCAAAAGATTTTAAAATTTTTCTTAAAGGTAATTTACCAATATTTTCTTTATAATCATATTTTTCATCAATTGGCATCTTCATAGATTTTTGAATAAGTTTGGTAGATAAAATAGGTGTAATAGGAGTAATATCATAATTTTTTGCAATTTTATTGTTGATAATAGAAAAGTTATGTGAAAGTTTTCCATTATAATCAGCTAGAAAAACTTGTTCAATAGGAGATAAGGGATTATCAAAATAAGGTCTTAAAATATCATAAATTTCGTCCCAAATAAAATCAACTTTTTTTGTAAATATACTATCTTGTTCTGGAATATGATCCCGTTCATGACAAGAAAGATATGCATTAATTTTTTCATCAATACTTGATGTAGAAGTGATTTTGGAAAGAAATTTTGAATAACGAAAGGTATAACCTCCAAATAATTCATCACCCCCATCGCCAGAAACTAAATAATTTGAAAAATTTTTTGCAGCCTCAACAACATAAATCCAATGAATATCCCAAAATGGAAGACCAGTAATAGAAATTGCATTAGGGAGTTTTTCAAGAAAATTATCGATTTCAATAATATGATGATTTACACCAACTTTTTTTGCTATTTTTGATGCAGCCTCAGTTTCATCATGACTTTCATTAAATTTAATTGAAATTGCATTAATTTCATTATTAGGAAAAGTTTGTTTTAACAAACATAGCATTAATGTAGAATCAATTCCACCACTTAATGAAATTGAAATAGATTTTGAATAATCAGTGGGGATTGTTTTTTTTAGATTATTAATTAAATGATGAGTTATTTGTTCATTGGAAAAAATTTCTTTTTTTTCTATATCCTGCCATTTTAATTTTAATAAATTTGAATTTTGAGTATAATCATATCTTAAAGTAAGAATAGATTTAGCTGAATCAAAATTCATTGATTATAATTTTCCTCTACCAATTCCTCTATAAATTAATCCAACATTTTTTGCTAATTGTTGATCTAGTATATTTTTAGAATCTATTACAACAGGATTTCTCATTTTAGATTTTAGAAATAAAGGTTCAAGATTATGGAATTCCTTATGTCCAGTTGCAATGATTAAACCATCAGTAATTTCAAGACTAGCAGAATAATCATAAAGTGTTTTTATTCCAAAAATTTCTGAATCTTTGAAATAGGGATCATAAAGTAAAACATCAGCACCTTTTTCTTTTAACAAATCAACAATTTTTTCTACAGGAGAAATTTGAATATCTCTCACATCAGGTTTGTAAGAAAGACCTAAAACAAGAATGGATGAATCAGAAATTGGTTTATTAATTTCATTTAAAGCATCTTCAAGCAATTGTACAGTATGAAATGGCATATTTTCATTAACTTTTCTTCCATTTTCAACTAATTCAAATGTTTTATCAGTAAAATTTTTTGCAAAATTTATCATTTGGTATGAATTGACTGGTAAACATGGTCCACCAACACCTGAACTTGGGTAATGTACTTGAAAATTATATTTTGTTTTAGCAGCTTCTAGAACTGTCATTATATCTATGCCAGCTTTTTCAAAAATTAATGCAAGCTCATTAACAAATGCAATATTAAGATCACGAAATACATTTGTTGTTAATTTAACTGCATTTGCTGTTTTACAATTTGGCATTGGAATTAATTCAACAGTAAAAACATGTTTGTAAATTTTTATAATTAAATTTTTAGTATTTTCATTCATTGCACCAACTAATCGAGGTAATCGTTCAAAATCATTTAAAATTTGTCCTGGATTTGCAGTTTCAGGACAAACACCTAAACTGAAATTTTTTTCTAATGTTAATTTTTTATCATCACCTTCTAAAATTTTTAAAAAATCTGTTTCAACAAAACCAGGTTCTACAGTACTTTCAATTATAATTAATTTACCATTACCCATTTCATCATGAAGTTTTTGTGCAACAGAAAGTAATGCAGAGTAATCTGGAATATTTTTTTCATTCATGGGGGTAGGAAGAGATAGTACAATTACATCACTAGAATTTACACCTTGACTGAAATTAGTAGTAGCTTTAAACTTTTGTTCATCTATAACTTTATCAAATATTACATCATAACCGGGTTCATCTTTAAGTGGAAATTTTTTAGAATTAATCATTTCAACCAATTCGGAGTTAATATCTACACCAATTGTAGTCATTCCTGAATTTGCAAATGATAGGGCTGTAGGAAGACCAATTCTTCCAATTCCAATTACACAGACAGAAATAGAATTTGATTGAATTGCCTGAATAAGTTCATGATCGTTTAATTCTAGAATTTTTTGTTTTTCTTCCATATTTCTCAGATATATACATCAAAATTTAACTTCTTAATATTCTTGTTTTTAAACAATCAAAACTTAAACTATGATTAAATTTATGAAATTTATGAAATTTGCTGTTACAGGTGGAGCAGGATTTGTAGGTAATAACATTGTGAAATTATTGATAAATAAAGGACATGAAGTAATTGTTGTAGATAATCTAAATACAGGAAAATTGAAAAATTTAGAAGGAGTTTTAGAAAAAATTAAGTTTTATGAAATAGATATAAGAAACAAAAAAGAATTAGAAAAAATTATTCATGATGTTGATGGAATTTTTCATGAAGCAGCACTGACAATTGTTCAAGAGTCATTTACTAAACAAGAAGAGTATTTTGATGTAAATGTTAAAGGAACACAAAATGTATTTGAAATTGCAGAAAAATATAATATCAAAGTTGTATTTGCAAGTAGTTCAAGTATTTATGGAAATTCAAAAGAAATTCCTATCAATGAAAATTCTTCAAAAAAACCAATTAACCCATATGGTGAAACCAAATTACAGGATGAAGTTTTAGCAGAAAAATTTTTAAAAAAAGGAGTAAAAATAATTGGTTTAAGATATTTCAATATTTTTGGTAAGGGGCAAACGGGTTCATACGCAGGAGTAATTACAAAATTTTTAAAAAATATTGAATTAAAAAAACCATTGATAATTTATGGAAAAGGAGATCAGATTAGAGATTTCATTCATGTTAAAGATATTGCAGAAGCAAACTTTACGATTATGGTAAGTGATATTGGTAAAGGATTTTTTAATATTGGAACTGGAGAAGCAAATTCTATTAATGAATTAGCATCAATAATAATTAGAATTTCAAATCATAAAGAAGGTATTTCGTATTTACAACCATTAACCGGAGATGTAAAAGAGAGTAAAGCAGATACAAGATTAACCATTCAAACTTTCAATTGGAATTACTCAATTAATTTAGAGGAGGGATTAAAAACATTAATTGAAAATGATGTTTAAGTTTAGTTAATAGTTAATCTAAACTCATATTAATTATGTTTTTAAATATTTAATTGTAGAAAAATGAAAATTTTAATTGGTGCATCAAGTTCAAAAATTTTCCATTTAAATGATTTTTCAGATACATTAAATGAATTAGGGGTTATTACAAAAGTTGTATTTGATGCAGATTATTCAGATGGATTTCCCAGTAGAAAAATTAAAAATTGGTTTAAATCAAAAAAAATGTTTAAAAAATTAATTCAAGATTTTAAACCAGATCTAATTATAGTTGATAGACAAAGACATTTTGGATTAGATGCAATTAATGAAAAAATTCCATTAGTTGTACACTTAAGAGGAAATTATTGGAAAGAAATGGAGACTGCAGGTAAAACAATTTACAAATCATTACCAAAAAAAATAGCGCTTAATTCATGGAAACAAATAGGTAAAAAATGTCTTGATAATTCAATTTGTATAATACCAATTTGTAATTATCTTAATAAAATTACGAAAGAAGAATATCCAGAAAAAAATACATTTGTTATGTATCAAGGAATTAATCCATCCAATTGGTATCCAGAAAAAGGTATTAAATTAGAACATCCATGTGTAGGCTTACTTCAAGGCGCAGTAATTTGGGATAAAACAAAAGAGTTACTCATATTAAAAAAAGTTCTTAAAAAATTACCTGATGTAAAATTTTATTGGGTAGGAGATGGACCATTAACAAAAGAAATTATTGCAGAATTAGATAAATTTAAAAATTTTAAATGGTTAGGTTCACTTCAATATCCAAATGAAGTTAGAAAATATTTAACTGAAATTGATATTTATGCTTTAATTTCAGGATTAGATATGTCACCATTAACACTACTAGAAGCACAATTAATGAAAAAACCAGTTATTGCAACAAATGTTGGTGGAATTTCTGAATTAATGAAAAATGAAAAAACAGGATTTTTAATTGAAAAAAATGATCCAGAAAAAGTAATAGAAAAAATTCTAGAAATATTAGGAGATAAAGAAAAAGCAAACAATATGGGAGAAGAAGGAAGGAAATTCGTTGAAAATAATTTTAGTTGGAATATAATTGTAAAAAAATTTATTGTAGATATTAAAAAATTATTAGAAGAAAAAATTAATTAGAATATTTTCCAGTTACACTAATTCCACTTTCAATTTCTTTAAAATTAGTAATTTTTAATTTACAATCTTTGAACCAACTTTTTACTTCCTTTGGAGTATGTCTAAAAGCAAATTTTGGAGAATACCAATCAAAATTTACACCAACACTTCTTTCAAAATTATTAGATTCATCCCAAAAACATTTCAAAAAATGCCAATATACAAACCGCTGTACATCATACTCACCAGCTTTAACTCCTAAAAGAGGAATATCTTGAGGAATTTTAATTTTCTTTTTCAATTGAGATAGACTTTTTCCTAGAAATGCCATTTGTTTTGAAAACTCAGTACATTCAGCTGTAGACATTTTTACAGTTTTATTACGAATGTAATCATCAACATATTCTCTAACTGGAGCTTTTTTATTATAAACATAAATTGAGATATGACCAGAAGATGTCAGAAATTTTGTTAAATATTTAAACGAAGTTCCAGTATTTTTAGTATGATGAAGTACTTGATCTGAATAAATATAATCAAAAAATTTTCTTGTAAATGGTAATTGACGTAAGTCAGCTTGTACAAAATGTATGTTAGGTGATTTTCCGTATTTTGCATAAGCAAAATCAATACTTTCACTAGCATCTAGTGCAATTACTTGAGAATTTTTATTAGTTGAAAGAAATTTTGCGCTATTTCCAATTCCAGTTCCTGCATCAAGAATCATAGTTTTTGAACTCAAAAATTTATCAAAATTCTTTGTTGTTTTCCATCCATATCTATCTAAAAACCATTTTCTTTGAAAATCAATCCAATCTTTTTCTTGATGATTTTTATGATGTTTTCTCCATTTTGCACTAAAAGCATCTTCTGTCTTTACAAAATCTTTTGTTTTATCAACAACGAATCGTGGAATTCCTTTTGTAATTTTAAAATCATCCTTACAATGATAACATTTGATTAATCCTTCTATTATTTCAGTTCCTTGTTTCTTTCTAATTTTTACATCAACAGATTTTCGACATGTTGGACAAACTAAAAAATCAATAAGTTTTTGCTTCAATAAATAAAATTTTAAGTCGCTAAATAAAAACTATGATTTAAAATTTTAAAAAAATTATTTTTCATACAATTCAATATATTTAGGTAGTAATTTTGCCCATGAAAAATTTTGAGTAATAAATTTAAATCCATTATTTTGAAGTGTTTTCATAAGTATATCATCAGCTAATAATTCATTAATTACTTTAATCATTTTTTTGGGATCTTCTGGGGGTATTAAAATTCCAGTTTTGTTATTTTCTACAATTTCAGAAATTCCACCAACATTTGTTGCAATAACTGGTATTTTTAGATAAAATGCTTCTTTAATTACCTGAGGTATACTTTCCATTCTAGAAGGAACTACCAAAATTGATGAAGATTTTAAAATTTCCATAGTTTTTTCCCATGAAAAATTTGTGCAATAAATTATTTTACCATTAATTTTAGATTCAATATTTTTTAAAATATCAATTCCTTTTTCATAGCTATCTCTACCAATGTAAACTATTTGATTTTTCTCTTTTTTAGTTTCTTTAATTTCTTTAAATTTTTTAACATCTAATGGTGCAGGTAAATAAATAAAACTAACATTATTTTTTTCCTTATAATTTTTTTGAACAGTTTTAGAATCAGTTGTTAATTTATCACATATACTAAATGCTTTAACTTCTGCTTTACTAGCTAAATTTCCAATTGAATTAGAATGTAATAATTTAATTTGTTCAGAATAAATTCCATGCACAGAAAGAATTTTTTTATTAGAATTTACATATTGCATTACAAATGCAGATGGAATATTCCATGCATGTACTACATCATATTTTTCACGATTTAGTAATGATTTAATAATTCCAAATAGGGTAAAAGAAGGATTTTTTAATTTTTTAATTGGGATATGGGGTATTTTCATTAATTTAACATCATGTCCTTGTTCACGTAATTTTTCTGCAACTCTTTTTGCATGTCCACCAATTCCACCCTCATATCTTGGAGAAATGTAAAGAATTTTCACAATACGAAATTAGAAGTATACCTTTTAAGGTATTGTATTAAAAAAATTTATTTTACTATTAATATTAAAAATAATACTTATTTATTCACTAATATTTGAAATATAATTTTTATTTATTTCATAAACTAATACAGTACTTAAAAATTCACTTTCATCATCATAAAAATTGGGTGATGCATAAACTAATTTTAAAGGATCAGTATTAGAATCATATTTAATATCTTTAATTTCAATTGGAACGAATCCAGGTTCCCAATAGTTAAGTTGGGCAGAAGTTACATCGTTATAATATAGTAATGTACTAAATGGAATAAGATTTCCCAATAAAGTTTCATTCCAAAAATTATCTTTAGTAGTTATTCCATCAGATTGTAAAAATTTTTCTAAAGGAATTCCAGCGATTTTAATAAACCATGGTTTTTTAGATTCATCACCACCACCATTTAATACAAATAGATTATCACTATCAGAACTAACTAATCTTTGACCAGCTACAAATACAAGTACATAATCAGCATCCATTTCTTGAAGCATTTTCCAACCTTCATCAGGTGAACTAAGTAACATTTTCGCAGTGTTTTCAATCAGTGCATCATTAACTGTAGAATTATCAGATAGTGTTTTTCTTTCAGCCATAGTTTGAATCCAATAACCATAATCCCACCATGAAGCAACAACTGCATCTTTAGGAGTATTCATTTTTATCCATTCCATTGTTTCTAACCAATCAGTAGAAGCAGGATTAGCAGTACCTCCATTAAGTATTGTAGCAGGAAAATCTACAGACTCAATCCAACTACTACCAACAGGTAATGTAAGAGGAATTACAAATAAAACTACAATAATTATAACATAAGGAATTTTTACTAGATAAGATTTTTTTCCAGTTGAAATTATATTAAAAATTTCTTTAGTCAATAGTGACAAACCAACTGAAGCAAGAATGATTAATGCTATAGATCCAAATACTTCTAATCGGATAAATGCCGAACTAACATAAACACTAGTAATTCCCAAAATAAGCATAAATGCTTTCATATCATTTTTTAAGACAAATTCAGTTTTTGCTAATTTATTTGATAAAATAATCCACACACCTAAACCTGCAAAAACCATAAAAATGGAATGAAGGAAAAAAGAAGTTTCAATATTAGTAGTAGCATGTTCTGCAACTGAATCAGTTAATGGATTAGTTGTTGTCAAAAGTGGATTTATTGCATTGAGATATCTAAAACTTGTTGAAGGTAAAGATTCATTATTTATAAAAATTAAAGATGAACCAATTACTATAATTGAAATTAATAAAATTAAACTATTTCTTGTTTTATTTTTATCTTTACTTAATTTCTGAATAAATATTGAACTTATCAAAATGACAGTTGGGATTAATAATGCAAACCCACCTAATGTATAAATAAAATTTAATCCAGGTCTTTCAAACATACTTGAAATTAAAATAAAAAGTCCTACAAATAATGGAACAGTCCAAAGTAAAAACTTATGATCTTTTCTGACAAATGGTAATACCAAAATGAATAGACCTAATGGCATTATAAAAAATTGATTTCCACCCCAAGAATTCATTGCAAAAGATAGAATTATTGCTCCAAAAATAATTTTAGAAATTACTATTTTTTTATTTTCAGATTTAATTGCACTTAAAAATAAATACAAACCCAAAAGACCATAAAAAATCCCTAGTGGTTCGGATTTAAACCATCCAAGTCCTCCTCTCAAAAGTATGGGTAAAGAAATTGCAAATAATATTGAAGCAAAGAGTCCTGCAGTAGTTCCTCCAAATAATCTTACTAATGCAAATATTACAATTACAGTTAATGATCCAATTACTACAGGAAATAATATTGTAAAATCATATAAACTTGAATTTCCACCAAATATTTGATAAGTAATAGCAGCAGTAGCATGAAGCATTACTTGAGATGTAGCAGAAACATCCCTTCCATATGGGTGCCAACTTTTATCATCATCCCATTTAACATATTCAGAAAATCCATTTTGTAGAAGATATTCTGTAGCACGAAAATTAAAAAATGGATCAAATTCATTTAATTCAAATCCAT
>TARA_B110000438_G_scaffold49480_1_pt1 | contig 13771 bp, 13 predicted proteins | sample TARA_B110000438 | Tara Oceans TARA_B110000438 (sample SAMEA4398413) | marine metagenome | biome: Polar Biome; feature: [MES] marine water layer (ENVO:01000295) within the mesopelagic zone...; material: water (ENVO:00002006), including particulate matter (ENVO:01000060) such as...... | reverse complement strand
AGAACCAAAAGCTAAAGCAGAACCAAAAGCTAAAGTAGAACCAAAAGCTAAAGACAGCTAAATTAATATAAAAACGCTAGGAGAATCTAATGGTTGAAATTACAGCTAAATTGATAAAAGAATTAAGAGATAAAACTGGTGCAGGCATAATGGATGCAAAAAAAGCTTTAGAAGAATCTCAAGGAGACACTAAAGAAGCTGAATCTTATTTGACCCAAAAAGGACTAGCATCTGTTGAAAAAAGAGCAGGAAGAGCCACTGAAAATGGAATCGTAGAGTCTTATATTCATAATGGAGGCAGAATTGGAGCATTGGTTCAATTATCATGTGAAACTGATTTTGTAGCCAGAACAGAAGAATTTTCTAAGTGCGCAAAAGAAATAGCAATGCAAGTAGCTGCAATGAATCCAGAATCTATTACTAAGGAAGAAGATAGTGAATTATCTGATGATCAAATTCTAGAACTTCAAGCATATATTAGAGATTCAGCAAAAACTGTTGGTGAAGTTGTTAATGAACTTTCTTCAAAAGTTGGTGAAAATATAGTTATAAAAAAAATAAATAGATTTGAAATTGGAAATTAATAAACCTAAAAGAATTGTTTTAAAACTTAGTGGAGAATCTTTAAAAGGAGATTTAGAGTTTGGTCTTGATGCTGCGATAATAAAAACTATTGCTACGGAAATAAAAAAAACTTCTAGCTTAAATGTTCAAATTTCTATTGTTGCTGGTGGTGGTAATTTTTGGAGAGGAATTGAATATGAAAAAAGAGGAATGGATAGATCTACTGCTGACTATGCAGGAATGCTTGCAACAATAATGAATGCCTTAGCGCTTCAAGATGAATTAGAAAAAAATAAAATAGAAGTTAGAACTCAATCTGCATTAAATTTACCTTCAGTTGCTGAACCATACATCAGAAGGAAAGCAATAAGACATCTTGAAAAAGGAAGATTAGTCTTATTTGCTGGCGGTACAGGGAATCCTTTTATGTCTACTGACACAGCTGCAGCACTACGAGCTATAGAAATAAATGCAGATCTACTTATTATGGCTAAAAATGGAATTGATGGGATGTATGATTCTGATCCTAAAATAAATTCTGAAGCAAAAAAAATTGACAAGATTACTCATCATGAAGCTTTAAGTAAAAGATTATCAGCATTAGACTCAACTGCTTTAACTCTTTGTATGGACAATAATCTCCCTATAGTTATTTTTGATTTATTTAAATCTGATAATTTGTTTAATGTTATATCTGGAAATAAAATAGGTACACAAATATATACTCCAAATAAATCTTAGGTATTATATAAATAAGAATTGAGGTGGATTATGGAATTATCTGAAATATTAAAAGACTGTTCAGAAAGAATGAAGTCAGCGAATGATTTTTTTGTAAGTGATATCAAATCTATAAGAACAGGTAGAGCAACTACAAGTCTTATAGAAAATATAAAAATAGATTATCACGGATCTATAATGCCTTTAAATCAACTAGCTCAAATATCATTAAGTGATCAAAGAAGCATGACTGTGCAGCCATGGGATAAATCCGCTACTCAAATAATTTCAAAAGGTATTCAAATATCAGATTTAGGTATAACCCCACAAATTGATGGGGAAATTATTAGAGTTAATATTCCTCCAATGACTGAAGAAACAAGAAAAAATGTTGTAAAAGTTTTGAAACAAAGAAGTGAACAATCTAAAGTTTCAGTACGAAATATTAGAAGAGATATACAAGATGAAATAAGAAATCTTGAAAAAAATGGTGACTGTTCAGAAGATGATTCTAGAAGAGCTATTTCTGATTTGCAGAAATTAACTGATGATTCAATTAAATTAATAGATCAAGAATCTAGTTCAAAAGAATCAGAAATAATGCAAGTTTAAAAAATGCATAAAGAAAATATTACTCCCAACCACTTGGCCATTATTATGGATGGTAATGGTAGATGGGCTACAAATAAAGGCCTTGAAAGATCCATGGGTCATATTAAAGGGTATGAACAAATCAAGCCTATTGCTTTGCACGCAAAAAAACTTGGAATTAAATATTTAACTTTATTTGCATTTTCAACAGAAAATTGGAAGAGATCAAAAGATGAAATAGAGTTTATACTAGATCTTGCTATTAATGTTATTGCTAAAGAATCTAAAAATTTAAATGAAAGTAATATTAATATTACTCATTTAGGAAATAAAGAAAACTTACCATCAGAATTAGTAAATAAAATTCATAAATCTGAATATTTAACAAAAAATAATAATGGTCTTTTTCTTTCTGTGGCATTTAATTATGGTTCTAGAAATGAAATCATTAACGCGGTTAATAATCTTTTAAAACAAAAAAATAAAATTATTGATGAAAATAAATTTATTTCTAATTTAATGACTAATTCTTTCCCTGACCCTGATATGATCCTCAGAACAGGTGGACAAAAAAGACTTTCTAACTTTTTGTTATGGCAATCAGCATATTCTGAATTGTTTTTTTTGGAAAAATTTTGGCCAGACTTTACAACTAATGATCTTGAAGAAATTGTGTCAGATTATAAAAACAGAAAAAGAAATTATGGAACTTAATAATAGAACTAAAAGAATTATAACTTCTATTCTTGGCCTTCTAGTAATTTACTTAGGCTTTAATTTTTTACCTTCTTTAAAAATAATCAATGTTAGTGCACATCCATTAATTATTTTATCTTTTTTAGTTTTTATTTTGGAAATTTTACTTCAACTTAAATCAAACAAATTATCAAGAAATTATAAATATTTTTTATTTTCAATTATTTATGCTGGATTTTTTTTGCATGTTTTATTAATAGAAAATTTAATTGAAAATTGGAAAGTAATTTTTTTCTTCAATTTGTCTTTAGTGTTTATTGTTGATACTTCTGGGTACATATTCGGACAGTTATTTGGAAAAAATAAAATAAAATTTCTTACTAACATTTCTCCAAATAAGACTATTGAAGGTTATATAGGATCTGTTATTTTTGGATTGATTTTTGGATTTTTAATATTTATTTTTATATCAAATAAATTCTTTTCGGGAACAAATTATTTTTTAATTATTTTATTTATATTAGGCTTGGTAATAACAAGCATATTTGGAGATTTATTTGTTTCTAAAATAAAACGTATGATAAAAGTAGACGATTTTTCAAATTTTTTTTACGGTCATGGAGGAATTTTAGATAGACTGGATTCAATTTTACCTAGTTTTGTATTGTCTTTTTGGATATTCTTTTTAATATGAAAAAAATTGCAATAATTGGCTCAACTGGCTCTATAGGTACACAAACACTAGAATTAATTGAAAATAATTTAGACAGTTATAGTATCTATGCATTAACTGCTGGTAAAAATATAAAACTTCATAAAAAACAGATTGATAAATTTAAACCTAAATTTTATGATAATTTGAATAAAATTAATTATCATATCAAAGATTCTACTTTACTGGATTCTTCAGAAATAGTTCAAGATAAAAATATAGATTTTATACTTTTTGCTACTTCTGGCTCAAATGCTTTTATACCAATTATTAAGGCAATTGATTCTGGAAAAAATGTTGGATTGACTAATAAGGAAGTTATTGTAACTTTTGGCCCATTACTTTTTAAAAAATCTAATGTAAGTGGTTCAAAAATATTCCCAGTTGATTCTGAACCATCTGCTATTTGGCAATGTATTGATAATGAACCAAGAAATATTTCAAAAATCATTTTAACAGCTTCTGGAGGTGCTTTTAGAGACTTTGATTTGCAAGATTTAGAAAATATAACACCTTTACAGGCGACTAAACATCCAAATTGGAATATGGGAGAAAAAATAACTGTAGATACTTCAACTATGATGAATAAAATTTTTGAAATAGTTGAGATAAGCTATATGTTTAACATACCAATTGAAAAAATAGAGGTGCTTATTCATAGAGAAAGTATAGTGCATTCAATGGTAGAGTTTGAAGATGGATCTATTAAGGCTCAATTGTCACAACCGGATATGATATTACCTATAAAACATGCTATAGATTATAAAAATTTTAATTTAAAGTATGAAAACAAATTAGACTTTAAAAAAATAAATCAACTTTCATTTTCTGAAGTAAAAAAAGGTAAATATCCTTGTTATGATTTTGCTTATGAATATATAAAAAAAGGGAATATATATATATCAGCATTATCATTGACAAATGAAATCTTAGTTGATTTATTTTTATTAGAAAAAATTTCATATACTTCTATTCCAAATTATCTAGAAATGACCTTGGCGAAAGAAATTTTTAATCAAGAATTTAATTATGATAATATAATTGAATTAAGAGAATATTTGAATATCAGAATCAATGAATTAATTTTTTAAATAAAACCTTAAACTCGATGCAAATTTTAATAAGTATATTTACTCTATCTCTAATAATTACTCCTTTAGTAGTTTTACATGAACTTGGTCATTATATAACTGCAAAAATATTTAAAGTAAGAGTTTTAGAATTTGGAATAGGATTTCCTCCTAAATTTTTTAGTATTTGGTCACATTTAGATACCTATAAAATTTCAGAAAATAAAAAATTTAATTTAAATGAATTTCAATCTGATCAAGTTATATACATGGTTTTAAATAAAAATGGCCATATAGAAGAAATTCATCAATCAAAAAAAGCTGAAATAGCTTCTGCTCTTATTCCTGTAAAAATTAAGGAGATACAAGACAATCAAATCATAGTTAAAACTATGCTGTGGAGTTTAAATATTATTCCTTTTGGTGGTTTTGTTAGATTATTTGGAGAAGAAAAAAATCAATCTAAAGATTCATTAAGTCAATCCTCCTATTTAGGAAGATTTATTATTATTTTTTCTGGTGCTTTTATAAATTTTATACTTCCTTTTATAATGATTTTTTCTGTAAATATTTTTATAACTGAATCTTTAATTTCTGATTTAGTAGTTCAAAATGTTATGGATGATTCACCTGCATTTCAAGCTGGAATAAAATCTGGAGATAAAATTGTCAGCGTTAATGACCATAAAATCTATTCAATATATGATTTGCAAAATATTTTAACTCAAAATCTTGGAAAAAACACAGAATGGAAAGTAATTAAAGGAGTTCCAAAGATTTTTATGGAACCTGGACAAAAAGCTAAATATGAATATCCTGAAAATCAAGTTAAAAATCTTAATATAAAAGCAAGATGGAATCCACCTATTTATAAAATTGGTATAGATATTCCAATAGATAAAGCTAGAATTTATGATCCCTATTCTGGTTCAATCACCTCATTTAAAGTTTCAAATTCCTTTGATAATGGAAATGTTTCTTATGAATTTGCAAATAAATTTATTGATTCTAAACTTGGAGATATAGTTCCAATTGTATTAGATGAAAATTTTGAAGGTATACCGTTACTTGAAGCAAGAAAACTAAACCCTGATTCTGGTATTATTGATACTATTACTGAAGGATCTGTTGGTATTCTAATTAGCAGTGATAACAAGAGAAATCATAAAGAATCTTTTAGAGAAAATTTAAAAGATTCAATTAATAAATCTATTGGTATTTATACTCTTAGTTATTATTCAATTAAAGGAATTTTCATTAAATCATCTAACCCGATTTTTCAAGGACCTAAAGCTATTGGTCCTATAGGACTTGGGCAAATATCAGGAAAAATAGTTGTATCTTCAAATTCTTTTAGTGAAAAAATTATTGTTTTATTTACCTTATGTTCATCGATTAGTCTGTCACTTGCAATAATTAATTTAATTCCTTTTCCAGCATTAGATGGAGGCAGATTAGCATTTTTATTTATTGAAATTTTTAGAAAAGGGAAAAAGGTCCCTGAAAGTATAGAGTCCTATATTCATGGCTTAGGATTTATTATACTTATATTATTGATTATTTATATTTCGTTTAAAGATATTTCTAGATTATAGAAAATGGGAGAAATCTATGAGGAAAATCACACATGTTGTTAAAGTTGGAAATGTGAAAATAGGAGGAACAAACCCTATTGTAATTCAATCTATGACAGATACAGATACAACAAATATCCCTAAAACTGTAACTCAAATTGAAGAATTATATAATGCTGGTTCTGAAATAGTTAGATTGACTATAAATAATGTAGAAGCAGCTAAATCAGTTACTACTATAAAAAAACAACTATTAGATAAAGATATAAAAATACCATTAATTGGAGATTTTCATTTTATAGGCCATAAAATTTTAAAGTCTGTTCCTGAATGTGCTGCCAATTTAGATAAGTATAGAATAAACCCTGGTAATTTAGGTAAAGGCAATAGAAAAGATGATAATTTTAAAACTTTTATAGAAATAGCTAAAGAATTAAATAAACCTGTTCGTATTGGAGTAAATGCTGGTTCTCTTGATCAAGAATTATTAAATTTTAAAATGGAACAGAATAATAAATTAAAAACTCCTAAAAGTGCAGAAGATGTAGAATCAGATGCACTAATATCAAGTGCATTAATTTCTTATGACAAAGCCCTAAATTATGGTTTAGACAAAAATAAAATTATAATTTCTTGTAAGGTATCTAGATTGAATCAAATGGTTCATTGTTATAGAGAAATTTCTAAAAACTGTTCTGCTCCGCTTCATTTAGGTTTAACGGAAGCTGGACTTGGAATGAAATCTATAGTGGCCACAACTGCTGCTTTATCAGTTTTATTAGAACAGGGTATAGGTGATACTATAAGATCTTCTCTAACTCCTGAAGTAGGAGCCCCAAGATCAAAAGAAGTAGAACTTTGCCAAGAAATTTTACAATCTTTAGGTATAAAAAGTTATAAAGCTCAAGTGACTGCTTGTCCTGGTTGCGGTAGAACAACATCAACTTTTTTTAGAGAATTAGCTTCTGATATAAAAGATCATTTAGATAAAAAAAATAAAAAATGGATAAAAGAATTCCCTGGATCTGAAGAATTAAAAGTAGCTGTTATGGGTTGTGTTGTTAATGGTCCAGGTGAATCTAAAGCAGCTAATATTGGAGTTTCACTACCTGGCTCAGGTGAAAGTCCAGTTGCTCCAGTCTTTATAGATGGAGAAAAAGTAGGAATTTTAAAAGGAAATAATATTTCAGCTGAATTTATCAGTATGGTAGAATCTTACGTTGTAAATAAATGGGGTGAGAAATGAGTATAAATAGCTTACTTGGATCAAAAAGACTAACAAGTTTTTTTTGGAAAACTTATAGAGAAGATCCGCAAAATATAGAAACAGAAAGTCATAGATTGCTTCATAAGAGCGGATTTATATCTCAAGTTTCCACTGGAATTTTTAGTTTTCTTCCAATTGGGTGGAGATCTATTGAAAAAATCAAAAATATTATGAGAGAAGAATTAAATAGTTCTGGTGCATTAGAAATAAATATGCCAGTAACTCAACCTTCAGGTTTATGGGAAAAATCTGGAAGAATAGATACTTTTATTCCACCGTTAGCTAAATTTATGGATAGAAGAGAAAATCAATTTATAGTAGCTCCTACACATGAAGAAACAGTAACAGATTTGGTATCTAAGAATGTTTCTTCGTATAGAGATCTTCCGTTCATACTTTATCAAATACAGACTAAATATAGAGAAGAACCTCGACCTAGAGCAGGACTTTTACGTGTTAGAGAGTTTGAGATGAAGGATGCTTATTCATTTGATATAGATGAAAAAGGCTTAGATATTTCTTATAAAACTATGATTGAAGTTTATAAAAATATTTTCACTAAGTGTTCAACAGACGTAGTTATTGTAGATGCTGATTCTGGAGCTATAGGCGGTAAAGAATCTAATGAATTTATTATGCTTGCAGAAAATGGGGAAGATATAATTTTATTAAGTGAAGATAAAAAATATGCTGCTAATGTAGAAAAAGCAATTTTTAAAAAACAAAAATTTGAAAATGAAGCTCATGGAAAATTAGAATTAATTGATACTCCAAATAAAAAAACAATTGATGAAATAAAAGACTTTTTATCTGTTGATAATAAGAAAATACTAAAAACAGTAATTTATAAGGCAGATAATGTAATTGTAGGCTGTGTAATACGCTCAGATTATAATTTTAATGAAACTAAAATAAGAAATTATTTGAAAGCTACACATTTGAGTTTAGCTTCAGATAAAGAAGTTGTTTCTCATGGTTTAATTCCTGGATTTATTTCTCCAATAAACATAAAAAATATCAGATTTTTATATGATGATTCCTCTTTATTAGGTCCTGGTAATTTTATTGTTGGTGGAAATCAAAAAGATAAGCATTATAAGGGTTTTAACTTAAATGAAGATTTAAATTCATATGAAATATTAGATATATCTGAAGCTGCAGAGGGGCATTTTTCAAAAGATGGTTCTAAATTATTCGCAAAAAGAGGTATTGAAGTAGGTCATGTTTTTAAGCTAGGTGATGCATATACGTCTAAAATGGAGGCTAAATTTTCTGATAAAGATGGTAAATATAAGAATATTTTGATGGGATGTTATGGAATTGGAGTAGGTAGATTATTAGCAGCTTGTATTGAAGCTAATCAAAAAAACAACTCTATGAATTTACCATTAACAATTGCGCCATTTTCAATTTATCTTATTGCTTTACAAATAAAAGATGAAAAAGTTAAACTTTTTGCAGAAAAAATATATTTAGAATTATCTGATTTGGGTTTTGATTTATTATTTGACGATAGAGATATTCAAACAGGAGTTAAATTTAATGATTCAGATTTACTATCTTTACCTTATAGAATTGTAATTTCAAAAAGAAATTTAGAAAATGATTCTGTTGAAGTTCATGAAAGAGATACAGATTCTACTATTTCTTTAACATATGAAGGAGCAATTGCTTATTTCAAAACAAAGCTTCAAGGTTAGTATTTTTTTTTCTATACATGATAGAATAGTACAAGATATATAAATTAATAAAGGATAAATTATTAGAAGGTGGGCCTTGCCCACTTTTTTTATTTTAGAGTTATCTTGGGAGGTAACATTGAAGAATGAACTTTTTTTAGCTTTGACTCAATTAGCAGCTGAAAGAAATTTGCCTCAATCAATAGTTATTTCAGCAGTGAAAGAAGCTTTAGCTTCTGCGTATAGAAAAGATCCTGCTTCAAAAGGGCAAGATGTTTTAGTCGAAGTTGATTCAGAAACTGGTGATGTGATTATAAAAACTATCTTAAATGTTAAAGAAAAAGATGAGATAGAAGATCCTTTATCAGAAATATCCGAAGAAGAAGCAATAAAAATTAATAAAGAATTAAGAGTTGGTGATTTTATTGAAACAGGGTATATGGATTATAACCCTGGAAGAATAGCAGCACAAACAGCTAAACAAGTTGTTTTACAAAAATTAAGAGAAGCAGAACGAGACTTAGTATTTGGTAAATTTGCTGATAAAAAAGGTCAGATAATTGTAGGAACAATTCAAAGAGTTGATTCAAAAAATGTTTTTGTTGATATTGGAAGAACTAATGCATTAATGCCTCCTTCAGAGCAAACATTTTACGAAAGATATAGAGTAGGTCAAAAACTAAAATTTTTTGTAACAGAAGTTCAAAGAACAGCTAGAGGGCCTGAGATTATTGTATCAAGAACTCACCCCGATTTATTAAGAAAACTTTTTGAAACAGAAGTTCCAGAAATTGCTACAGGTGTTGTAGAAATAAAAGCTTTATCAAGAGAAGCTGGAGCAAGATCAAAAGTAGCTGTAGCATCTGAAGACCCTGAAATTGACGCAGTAGGAGCATGTGTTGGGCTAAGAGGAATTAGAATTCAAAATGTAGTGAATGAACTTTTAGGAGAAAAAATTGATGTTGTAGATTGGGATGAAGACCCTAGAGTACTAATTACAAATTCTCTTTCTCCAGCTAATGTATCTAAAGTTACTACTAATGAAGATGGTAGAACTGCTTTAGTATTAGTACCTAAAAAACAACTTTCTTTGGCTATAGGAAAAGAAGGTCAAAATGCAAGGCTAGCGGCTAAATTAACTTTATGGAAAATTGATGTTCAAGCAGAAGAAGAAGTCTTGGCTCAATCAACTGAAAAAGTTCAAAAAATTAAAGAAGAAATAACAAAAAAGACTGAAGAAATTAAAACAGAATCAACTGAAGAAATAGGAATTCTTCAAGAGAATTTACTTGAAAAAGAAGTTTTAGTTAAAGAAGATCTTGTTGATGATTCTGCTGAACTAATGGCTTTAGAAAAAGAAATTCAAGAACTTGAAGCAAAAGAGAAAAAAGAAAAAATTATTCAAAAACAAAAAGAAGATATTTTAGATTTTTCTTCTGAAGATATTTGGAATTTAGGTGGAACTACTAAGCCTAAAGGTTCTGATGGTACTATAAGGTTTGCAGAAGATATAGAATCGCTAAATACTTTTAGTTCTCCATCTAAAAAAAATACAAAACCCCCCCGTAAAAAAAGAAAAAAATAAATACTAACTTGAAGGAAATAAATTGACTACAGAGCAACCAGATCACATAAATCAAGAAGAAGAGTCAAAAGATCCAGTTTCTTTGCCACTATTAATTTCAGTGGGCGATTTAGCTGAAACTTTAAATGAATCTCAAGTAGATGTAATAAAATCACTTATGAAATTAGGAGTAATGGCTTCAGTAAATCAAGAAGTTGATTTTGCATTATCTGCAAGAGTTGCTCAATCATTTGAGATTCCTGTTTTAAAACCTAAAGAATCTGTAGATAACACAACAGCTTTAAATATTGGTTCTTCTATAGATATAATAGAAAAAAATACGGGAGAGAATAGAGCACCTGTAATAACAGTACTTGGTCATGTTGATCATGGTAAAACAACATTACTAGATGCAATAAGACAAACAAATGAAGTTGATAAAGAACATGGTGGTATAACACAAAAAATTGGTGCATATCAAGTAAAATATAAAAATTCTGAAATGACTTTTATTGATACTCCTGGTCATCAAGCGTTTTCTTCAATGAGAGTATCCGGGACAAGTGTTACAGATATAGTAGTTTTGGTGGTAGCAGCTGATGATGGACTAATGCCGCAAACTATCGAGTCAATAAATCATGCTAAAAATGCAAAAGTTCCTATGATTGTTGCTATAAATAAATGTGATCTTGAAGGTTCAGATATTGATAGAATTAAAGCTCAATTAACTGAGCATGAAATAATAGTTGAAGATTATGGAGGAGAAGTATTAGTTGTTCAAGTTTCAGCTCTTAAAGGAGATGGAATTGATACTTTACTTGAATCTATTTCATTGTTATCAGAAATCAATGAATTTCAATCAAATTCTAAAATACCTGGCAAAGGTGTAATTATAGAATCTTATAATGATCCTAAAAAAGGATCAATTTCTACAGTTCTTGTAAAATCAGGGTCATTTACCAAAGGTGACATTTTAGTTTCAGGAAATAATTCAGGTAAAATTCGTCAAATGATAGATGGATATGGTTCTGAAATAAAAATAGCAAAACCATCTACACCTATTCAAGTAATGGGTATATCGGGAATTAATAATATTGGAGATTTAGTTGAAGTAGTAAAAGACGATAAACAAGCAAGAAAAATAGTCCAGCAAAGAAATAGAACAAAAAAATCATCTAATAAAATCACAACACTATCACAAGTAGTTAAAAGAGCTAAAGCATCTAAAGATAACGAAATCAACATTGTTATTAAAACAGGATCTAATGGAGCATTAACAGCTGTTGAGCAAGTTGTTAATGATTTAACAAGTGAAGAAATTCAAGTTAAAATAATATCAGGCTCTGTTGGAGCTGTGAGTGAATCTGATGTTATGCTTGCTTCAAGTGCAGAGGATTGTATTATTGTTGCATTTCAAACTATAGTTGAAAATGGTGCTAAAAGCCAATCTGAAACGAATAATATTCCTATTAGAACTTTTGACATAATTTATACTTTAGTTGATGAAATTAAAGAAATAATTGAAGGACTAAAAGGTAAAGAAAAATCAGAAGTTAATATTGGATCTGCTAGAGTATTAGAAGTTTTTCCTAGAGGTAAAGTTCAAAAAATTGCAGGTATTAGGGTTACTGATGGAAATATTTTAAGAAATTCCAGAGTAAGAGTAGTAAGAAATGAAGAAATTATTTTTGACGGCGGAGTAGAATCAATGAGGCATTTAAAACAAAATGTTACTGAACTTAAAAATAATATAGAGGGCGGTATAGTTTTAAATGGTTTTCATGGTATAGAAATAGATGACACTATTGAATCTTACGAATTAAGGTAATTATATTTTGGATTTTAGAAAAGAAAAATTTGACAACTCTTTAAAAAAAATTCTTGGTGAGTTTATTTCAACAGACGAAGACTTTACTAATAAATCAATAATTATTACTATTCTATCGGTTGATACAAGTAGAGATTTTTCACATTGTAAAATTGGTGTAAGTATCTATAATGATTATTCTAAAGAGAATGAAGCAATACTTGAAGATCTTAATAAAAAAAGATTTTTATTTCAAAAAATAGTTTCAAAAAACATCAGAACATCTAGGATCCCAAAATTAAGTTTTTTTGAGGATAAATCTTTAGAATTTCATAGGCAAATTGATGATTTGATAAATAAAGTATCAACTGAAAATAAAGAAATTTAATCTATGACTTTCTCAAAAAATGGATTATTAATTGTTAATAAGCCTATTAATTGGACTTCAAATGATGTTTTAAGGAAATTAAAATCTATAGAGAAATTTCATAGAATTGGTCATGCAGGAACACTGGATCCATTAGCTACAGGAATCTTACCTATTTTGATCAATAAAGCCACTAAATATTTTGATTATTTTTTAAAATTAAATAAAACTTATTTAGCTGAAATTACATTTGGATATTCAACCGATACTTTTGATTTGGAAGGAGATATTGTTGAAGAAACTAAACTTTTACCTGAAAACATAGGAGAAATTAGAAAAAAAATTAAACTTTTTGAAGGATTGATTGAACAACAGCCGCCTATTTATAGTGCTTTAAAAAAAAATGGAAAAAAACTTTATGAATATGCTAGAAATAATGAAACAGTAAAAATAGAGTACAGACAAGTATTTGTAGAAAACATTGAAATTATTAAGTGGAAAAATTATAAATTAGAAGTTAAGATAAATTGTTCTAGTGGATTTTATGTAAGAAGTTTTGCAAATGATTTTGCAAAATCATTAAATTCCCTAGGTGTTTTGTCGAAACTTTCAAGAATTAAGTATGGTCCATATAATTTAGAAGATTCTAATTTTGATATAAATGAAATTGAAAATTTAGAATTTTTTTTATTACCAATAGATTCTATTTTGAAAAATAATAAATCATATATTTTTGATAAAGATTTAGAAGAAAGATTTTTTAATGGAGAAGTTTTTTCAGATAAAATCATATCATCAAATATATTGAAAAATACAGAATTAAAGATATATAATATCAAAGAAGAATTTATAGGACTTTTGATTTATGATCCCATTAAAAGCTTTTGGAAGCCAAAAAATATTATTAAGTGATTTTATATTATGATAGCTATTATTAATTACTTCAAAACAGAGGATGAAAATGCTGATAGAAAATATTAGAAAATTCTTCCATTTAAAATCTGCTCCAGGAATTTTATTACTAGTAGCTGCAATTACTGCAATACTTGTTGAAAACTCTTTTTTAAGTGATTCTTACTCTAAACTTTTACATATTTCTATGAATATAAATATTTCTAATTTTTCTATAGATAAAGATTTACATCACTGGATTAACGATG
>TARA_B110000438_G_C15821272_1_pt1 | contig 13847 bp, 14 predicted proteins | sample TARA_B110000438 | Tara Oceans TARA_B110000438 (sample SAMEA4398413) | marine metagenome | biome: Polar Biome; feature: [MES] marine water layer (ENVO:01000295) within the mesopelagic zone...; material: water (ENVO:00002006), including particulate matter (ENVO:01000060) such as...... | reverse complement strand
ATCATATTGATGAAGAAATTTCATTGGGTGATTTTATTTTAAGCGGTGGTGAGATAGCTGCGATGGCTGCTATAGATGCTATAGCAAGACTTCTTCCGGGTACGCTTGGAGATGATAAATCATCTCTTGAAGAATCATTCGAGAATAATTTATTGGAGTACCCTCAATATACTCGGCCAGAAGAGGTTGAAGGCCATTCTGTACCAGAAGTTTTATTATCAGGTAATCATGAAGCCATTAAATTATGGCGTACTGAACAATCATTGATTAGGACATATGAAAAAAGACCGGATCTAATTAATGAATTAACAGAGCAACAAAAAAAAATTATAAATAAATACAAGCAACTAATTAAAGATTAAGGGTATAATTACTGTGTTAGTTTTAATTGGTATAGCATTAGGTATAGGTACATGAGTAACATAATAGAAGAATTAGAAAAAGAACAAATGACTAAAGAGATTCCAGCATTTTCACCCGGTGATTCTGTGGTGGTTCAAGTGAAAGTAAAAGAGGGGAATCGTGAACGACTTCAGGCATATGAGGGTCTTGTCATTGCAAAAAGAAATAGAGGATTAAATTCTTCTTTTACCGTCCGTAAAATCTCGCATGGTGAAGGTGTAGAAAGAGTATTCCAAACATACAGTCCATTGGTTAGTGAGATTCAGGTGAAGCGGCGTGGCGATGTGCGTCAAGCTAAATTATATTATTTGCGTGGGTTGACCGGTAAAGCAGCAAGAATAAAAGAAAAAATTTAGTATCGTTTATTATTTTTTGCCTTACAGACAGTAGTTATGCCGATGTGAATAAGTAAAAAGGCATGGTTATTTAAATTAAAGTGAAGTGCTCAATACAAAAATTTCTTATCTTTATTATTCTCGTGTTCACGGCTTCTGCGTGTACCTCGATCGTCTCTAATGTTACGGAAAATCTTGCTAATAATTTAGCTATTGCAATTATGAATCAAGATGACCCTGAATTGGTTCGAAATGGTGCTCCGGCTTATTTATTACTATTGGATAGTTTGATCGAAGGCGACTCTGAAAATCCAGTTATTCTTTCTGCAGCAGCTAACCTATATGCCTCATACGGAAGTATTTTTGTCGATGATGAGGAACGTTCAAAACGCTTGACGAAGAAAGCTTTAGCATACAGCAGTAAATCTTTATGCTTATCTCTAGAATTAACTTGTTATTGGGAAGAGTACACCTATCAAGGTTATTTAGACGTACTTAGTGATATTGATGAGCGCCATGCTGAGTTGCTGCTAAATCATGCTGTCGCTTCCCTTGCTTACACGCGTGCCCACAGTGCTGATTGGAATGCAATTGCCCGCTTACCTCATATACAAGCCTTATTAGAACGATATATATTAATCTCAAGAGATAATACGGCGCTTGATTCGGTTTATACCTATTTGGGTATTATGGTTACTTTAAGACCCCCAGCATTAGGTGGAGATTATGTTAAAGGAAAGCAATATTTTGAGTTAGCGATTAAATTAAGTGAAGGGAAGAATCTTAACGCCAAAGTTGAGTATGCCGCTGGATATGCAAAACCTTTGTATGATAGAGACTTACATGACCAATTATTAAATGAAATTGTTGCAGCAAATCCTGTGACTTCAGGTTACACCTTGACCAATATGTTGGCTCAGGAGAAAGCAAAATTATTACTTGAGAGTGCTGATGACTATTTTTAATAAAAATATTTGGCATTTTGGAAGATTGATCAAAGATATTTGTGCGTTCTTTCTTTTTTTCTCCTTGTTCTCATTTGTCCAGAGTCAAACACAAATAAAAATTGCTACTCTGGCACCTCAAAATTCAGATTGGGCGAATAGATTCAATGAAGGGTCAAAAGAGATTCTTGAGCGCACTGATAGCCGTGTAAAATTAAAGTTTTACTGGGGTGGTGCTCAGGGTGGTGCAAGAAAGAATAAACAAAAAATAAAAATAGGGCAATTACAGGGAGGCACATTTTCCCCTAATGACTTTCAGACTAGCTATCCTGATTTGAATATTGTTGGGTTGCCATTTTTATTTAAGAATGTAGATGAAGTAAATCATATTAGAAGTTTCGTAGATATGGAGCTAGAAGCTGGATTTAAAAGGCTAGGTTTTGAAGTCTATGGTTTTGCTAGCGGCGGTTTTGCTTATATTATGTCTAATGAGCCGATTAAGGGCTATGAAGATTTAAAAGATAAGAAAATATGGTTACCCCAGGGTGACCTTATTAGCTATGAAGCGATGAAAGCGCTTGATTTACTACCCATATCACTTCCAGTCACAGATGTATTGACAGGCCTACAGACTGGATTGATTGATATTGTGGCTATTCCTCCAGTCGTTGCATTGGCACTCCAATGGCATACTAAAGTTAAATATGTAACAAAAATTCCAGTTTTATACGTTATGGGGTTTCTAGCTATTGATACTAGGGTAATAAAACGTCTTCGCCCAGATGATCATGCGGTAATGTCTGAAGTGTTAACCCGTATTTATAATGATGTAGACCAAGGAAGTGAGAAAGATACTCAAAATGCGATGCAAGCGCTCCTGAATATTGGTTTGATTGAGGTTCCTTTTGATGATAATGAGTATGATAAATTGACTGATCTTCTTGTCAAACCGAACCAGAATATGGCTAATCGTGGCATGTTTTCTAAAGATTTATACGATGAAATTTCATCGTATATTCAAGATTACAGAAAGAAAGATCATTAAATAATTACTATGATAAATAAGCCAGTTTTAAAGAAAATCGAACGTATTGGGGTTGTTATAGAAGATGGTTTGATAGTCGGATTGATTGGGGGTATTGTTTTGCTTTCAGTTACTCAAGTTATTATGCGACTGTTTTTTAATTTCGGTTTTATTTGGGCTGACGAGTTAGTTAAGATGTTAGTGCTTTGGGCCACTTTAGTAGCATCAATATCGGCCAGTCGAGAAAATAAACATTTAAAAATTGACCTGATCTCTAATCTCATAAAACCGCAGTATTCTATGTTATTGCAAGCATTTAATGCATTAGTTACCTCTGGAATATGCTGGGTAATAGCATGGCATGCATTTCGATTTATTGATCTTACTTTCAATTTTGAAGAAAAAGTTTTAATCAATATCCCTGCTTGGATTGCATATAGCGTGATTCCCTTGGCATTTTTTTTAATGGGTTATCGTTATTTAAGTGTATGTATTAAGCATCTCTTTAGATTCAAGAGTTCCGCGTAATAATGATGAGTTTATTGATATTGTTATGTTTAATTGGAACACCATTGTTCGCGATTATAGCTGCGAGTGCCATGATTGGTTATCAAGCTGAAGGTATAGATTTAATGGCTTTAGTTATTGAGATTTTAGGTCTTGCAAATATGCCATTTCTCTCTGCAATTCCACTTTTTACCGTCTCTGGGTATCTGTTAAGTGAAAGCGGAGCACCGAAAAGGTTAGTTCGCCTCACCAATGCTATGCTGGGTTGGATGCCATGTGGATTAGCCATAGTTTCTTTGTTTGCGTGTGCTTTTTTTACCGCATTTACGGGTGCTTCAGGGGTAACCATAATAGCTATTGGGGCTATTTTGTATCCTGCACTTAAAACTGATGGATATTCAGATAAATTTAGCCTTGGATTAATTACCACATCAGGAAGCTTAGGACTTTTATTTGCTCCCTCATTACCTTTAATACTTTATGGAGTGATAGCTGAAGTATCCATTGATGACCTATTTAAAGCCGGATTGTTGCCAGGTATGTTGATGCTATTAATGCTTTCTTTGTATTGCTTGTGGGTGGGTCGTCACTCGGACAGAGAGATAAAACCTTTTAATTTTGAAGAGTTGATACAAGCGCTCCGAGAATCAGCTTGGGAACTACCATTACCTATTATAGTTTTAGGGGGAATTTACTCAGGATTCTTTGCTGTCTCAGAGGCGGCTGCTATCACTGCATTATATGTAATTTGTATAGAGGTATTTCTCTTAAAGGAAATAAAAATTGCCGATCTCCCTCGTTTGATGAGAGAGTCAATGCTCTTGGTGGGAGGTATATTAATTGTACTGGCTGTCTCACTTGCCTCTACAAATTATATGATTGACTCAGGCATTCCTCAGCAGTTGTTTTTTACTATTTCTAGTATTATTACTGATCAATTTACCTTTTTGGCATTGTTGTTACTATTTTTATTAATTTTAGGCGCTATTCTGGATATTTTTGCAGCCATTGTATTGGTGGTGCCGCTCTTGTTGCCTGTGGCTAGTCAATATGGGATTGATCCAATTCATTTGGGGATAATTTTTCTTTCCGCAATGCAATTGGGTTATTTGACGCCACCAGTTGGGTTGAATTTGTTTATAGCGAGCTATCGATTTGATAAATCCATTGCAACAGTTTATGCGGCGACATTGCCATTTTTTGCTATACTCTTTGTATCCGTTGTTTTTATTACTTATTGGCCAAAATTAACGTTATTTTTCCTGTAAGACTCTAATTACAATGGATTTATTGATACATTAAGGATTTGAATTTAGTCATAAATATGTTGTTTAAATCATTAAAAAATCTCATGAAATTACTTTGGAGTTTTCTAGGGCTCCTCAGAAAAGTCATTGGTATGGCTGGGTTTTTAGTGGTATTAGTTTTCTTGATAAGTTTATTTTCTTCACGTTTACCAACTATCCATAACAACAGTGTGTTAATCGTTGACCCGCAAGGTCGACTGGTTGATCAATTGCAAGGTGATGCTTATGAAAGAGCTGTAAATGAAGTCTTTGGCGAAATCACAAACGAAGTATTGGTGGATGATGTAGTAGAGGCTTTGTATTATGCAAAAAACGATCCAAGAATCACACTTATTGTTTTAAGGCTTGATCAGTTGAGCGGAGGAGGGCTCAGCAAATTAGAAAGAATTGGTATTGCTTTGGATGAAGTTCGTGAATCTGGAAAAAAAATCATTGCTTATGCAGATTATTACAGCCAAGAATCTTACTATTTAGCAGCGAGAGTAAATGAAATTTATTTACATCCAGAAGGGATATTTTTCCCTGATGGATATTCTTATTATTCTAATTATTACAAGGATTTAATAAATAAAATTAAAGTTGATTGGAATATATTTAGAGCGGGAGCTTACAAAACAGCTGTCGAGCCTTTCATTCGAAATAATATGTCAGCTGAATCAATGGATTCACGTTCACGCATAGCAGGAAATCTTTGGAATAAATACGAGACTGATGTTATCTCTGTTAGAAATTTATCTGATAAATCGATATCTAATTATGCACGAGATTTACTTGATGATATCGAAAAAGAAAAAACCAATGTTGCTTCTATTGCTTATGAAATGAATTTATTTGATGGGCTTTTGACCAAGGATCAGGTTGACTTACAAATAAGTGAAGAATTAAATATTGCAAAAGTTGATTTCAATGAACATACAATTGCTTTTAATGATTATTTGGCAGTAATGCGACTTGACGAGAATTCTGTTGATTATGAAGATAACATTGCAATCATTGTGGCTTCTGGTGAGATTCTTAATGGAAAGCAAGCGCCAGGGTTAATTGGCGGTGAGTCAACGGCAATGTTGTTAAAGAAGGCATTGTATGACAAATCAATTCATGGCGTAATGCTTAAAATCGATTCGCCTGGTGGTAGTGCTTTTGCTTCAGAGCAAATATTAGAGCAAATTATTGCTCTTCAAGCAGCTCAAAAACCAGTTGTTGTGCTAATGGGCAGCGTCGCTGCATCTGGTGGTTATTGGATAGCTATGTCTGCCGATAAAATATTTGCATCTCCAGTCACAATTACAGGCTCAATAGGGGTCTTCGCTATGTTTCCGACTTTGCAAAATTCACTTGCGGAGCTTGGTATCTACACCGATGGTTCAGGGACAAATCAATGGTCTGGAAGTTTTCGTGTTGATCGAGAGATGTCATCAGAAGTTAAACGTTTAGTACAATCCCAAGTTGATTATGGCTATGATGAGTTTATAAATAAAGTTTCTAAGCATCGAAATATTCCTAAAGATACAGTGAGAACTGTTGCTGAAGGTCAAATTTGGACTGGCGCAGAGGCTCTTGATAATGGACTTATTGATGCCCTTGGTGGATTCAATGATGCACTGAATGAAATAGAAGCATTAACGAATTTAAGTGAAACTGAATATGGTTTGATATACCTCCAGCAAGAAATTAGCCCAACTGAGTCACTTGCTATTTCATTTTTAAATACACTGCATTCACTTGATATAACTTTCCTAAAGCCCAGTTCAATGTCTCCTGCTTTTGACTACCTGAACTCTCAAATTGAACAATTTATACTTCCTTGGATGCGGTTTAATGACCCAAAAGGCTTGTATGCGTATTGTTTTTGTGAGCTAAATTAAGTGTATTGACCAGGATAATCGTATTGATAACTCACAATTTCGGGGTTTAAGTCTAAATTTAAGATATTCTCTCTGAATTTAATTGATAAGTACGAGCAAGTAGGCATGAAAGTTACAAAGGATGGGATTAGATAATTTGCTAGATCGCTTAAGCCAGGGTTGTGATTGATTAGAAGTAAATGTTTTGTTGTTTTTGATGATCTCTGAATCTTTTTTATCAGTGTCTCTAATGATGCTAAATAAAGTCCCGAATCGTTTATTAAAGGTAGGGAGTACCAATCATTTTCCTCTGTAATTAGTTTTGCTGTACTCATGGTCCTGATTGCATTACTGGTGATTATTGCATCAGGAATTGGCTTTAGTTTAGCTATTGAGCTGGCCATTAATTTGGCTTCTGTTATTCCAGTCTTGCTTAAAGGTCGCTGGAGGTCATTAGATCCTTGGAATTCAAAGGATGCTGCACCGTGTCTAAGTAACGTTAAAAATTCCATCTCAACTAATACATCATACCCGTTTGTAATCTTGCTTCATCAGACATCATTTCTTGACTCCATGGAGGGTCAAAGACTAACTCAACTTCGACACTTTTGATTGTTGGAATGATGGCCACTTTATCTCTTGCATCTTCAACTAAAATTTCTCCCATGCCACAGCCAGGTGCTGTTAATGTCATATCAATAGAAACGCTTCTACTATTATCTTTCAAAGTTTGTATATCACAACGATATATCAATCCTAGATCTACTATATTTATTGGGATTTCAGGATCATAACAGGATCTGAGCTGACTCCATATAATATCCTCAATATCTTTATTTGTGGCATTATCTGGAATTTTTGGCGGTGGCTCTACTTCTTTGCCTATCGAGTCAGCATCTCCACCTGCTATTCTAAATAAGTTCCCTTCAATATAGATAGTAAAGCTGCCACCAAGTGATTGCGTGATAAAGCCGGAAGTACCTTCGCGAAGTTGCAGTACTTCACCAGCAGGAATAATGACTGCTTTGACATCTCTTGTTAATACAAATGGTTCGTTGGTATGACCAAACATAATGATTTATCTTTCCGTAGTAGTTATTTTATTATTGTTATTATTTTTTAGCGCCGATAGAAATGTTTGCCAACTTAATGTGGCACATTTTATTCTTGATGGAAAATTCTTTACGCCTTCCAAAGCTTCAATTTCCTGAGAATTAATAATTGATTGATCAATCTTAGATGGATTAGTTTGGCTAAGGTTGTTTATTAGGCTGAGCACATATTGAGTTGCTTTGTTTTTATTTATATTTGTCAATGTTGAGGTCATTAATGAAGCTGAGGCTATTGAGATAGCGCAGCCAGTTCCTTCAAAGTGAAGCTTATCAATTATATTATTTTCATCAATATTAAGATAAACCCTTATTTTATCACCACATAAAGGGTTAATTCCTTCGGCGAACAAGGATTCATTTTCTGGTTTACCGAAATTAAGCGGATGTTTTGCATGGTTAATTATCAGCTGTCTATAAAGCTCTTTGAGCGACTTATTTTCTGGAATACTTTTCTTCATTCTGCGAATATTTCAATTACTTTATGCAATCCACTGGTAAAGCGCTCGATATCTCCTTCATTATTATATACCGATAATGATGCCCTCGCTGTCCCTGGTATATCGAAAAATTCCATTACAGGCATAGCACAGTGGTGACCTGTTCGAATCGCTATTCCTTGATGATCAAGGATAGTGCCAATATCGTGCGAATGAATGTCTTTTATAGTAAATGATTGAACTGCCACTTTATCTTCTGCCGTACCTATTAACTTAACGCCATCTATTTCTTGTAAATCTCGCATCATCTTGTTGAGTAGAGTATTTTCATGCTCTTCGATATTATGCATACCCGCATGATTCAGGTAGTCAACTGCAGCGCCAAGCCCTGCGGCTCCTGATATATTAGGGGTACCAGCCTCAAATTTATATGGTAAATCGTTATAAACTGTCCCTGAAAATTTCACCTCAAGTATCATATCGCCACCCCCTTGATATGGCGGCATTTTATCTAGAATATGTTCTTTTCCATATAAAGCCCCGATGCCTGTTGGTCCTAGCATTTTATGACCAGAAAAAGCATAAAAATCTGCATTAAGCGCTTGAACATCAACTTTCAGATGAGAAATTGCTTGCGCCCCATCTACCAGAACAGGGACTGCGTATGAGTGAGCCGCATCTATTATTTCATTGAGCGAAGTCACGGAGCCAAGTGCATTTGAGACATGCGAGATAGCTACAAGAACAACTGATGAGTCAATCATTTTTATTAATTTTTCGGTTTCAATCTGTCCATTATTGTCGATTGGAGCAACGATAAGAGTAGCTCCGGTTTGTTCACAAATTATTTGCCATGGCACTATATTTGAATGATGCTCTAGATGACTGATTAGGATTTTCTTGCTTGAATCAAGCTTAGGTTTGCAAAAACTATTCGCCACAAGATTGATCGAGTCTGTTGTCCCGCTAGTGAAAATTATTTCACTGGTATTTTTCGCATTGATAAATTCGCAAATTTTTTGTCTAGCTGTTTCGTAAACATCAGTTGCTCTATGACTTAATGTATGAATACCCCGATGAACATTTGCATGATCCTGGCTTTGATAGCGTGATATTTCTTCAATGACTTGATTCGGCATTTGGCTGGATGCCGCGCTGTCCAAATAGACAAGGGGATGGTTGTTGATTTCCTGATTAATGGTAGGAAAATCTTTCCGAAGGCAATCGATTTGATCTAAGTTAGACTTCTTGTTGTTGATTTTTAGAACGGAGTTCATTGGGATAATTTTTGTAATTTATTTGTAATTAAATTTTCCAGAGAATTTTTGACGCATGGAATTTTAATACCATTCAATATTCTGGTTACAAATGTTTTTGTCAATAACTGCTGAGCTATATCCTCATCAATTCCTCTTGATTGCATATAGAATAGAGCATTTTTATCTAGTTGACCGACAGTCGTGCCATGACTGCACTTTACATCATCAGTATAAATCTCCAGCTCAGGCTTGGTGTTAATTTCAGCATTCTCACTGATTAATAAATTATGATTGTATTGATTTGCGTTAGTGCCAATTGCTCCTTCACAGACAAGCGCTTTACCATTGAATACGCAACGACCATTACCTCCTATGACACCATAGAAGTTTTGACTACTTTGTGTTGAGCCGATGTAATGGTTTGCTGATATATGATTATCAATATGTTGATTTTGCCCTGCAATGTACACTCCATTTATTACTGCATTTGCATGCTCATCATTAAAATTTATAACTATATCTGCACGTGTTAATTGGCCGCCTATATCAACACTGGTGTAGTTGAGGTTTGCATTTAAGTCTAGGTTGATAATAGATTTTTCTATTAAGGTTTGTTTTGGTGAATAATTTTGTAATTTTAAATATTCCACATGGCTGTTTTTACCTACATTTATTTGCACTACAGAGTTTGTAAAATGAGGTGCATTAATTTTTGTTGTGTGAGCATGAATTATACTGATATTGGCATTATTCTTTACCTCGAGAATGCACCGAAAATTACTGGCGTGATTACTTAGGCTTGTATCATTATCAAAGAGTATACCAATAGGTTTTTTGTTTTCAGCTTCACTTGAAATAGTGATTTTTACTGCATCACTCATCAATACAGCATTTAAACTACTCAATGAGTCATCAATTATTACTTCTGTGTTATCAAGGTTCTTTGAGAGTAATGAGACGTAAACTCCGATTTTTCTGAGTTTTTTTACTTCCTGCGTATCGATAGTTCCATTATTAATCATTATCCAATGAGCATCGATTTCGCCTGCAATGCAATTTTCTTTCTTAACTGTTGATTTGACTTTTTTCGATGTTTCATGGAGGGATTTTTCACATAAGGCAAAAACACTGCTTATATCGGTATACTGCCATTCTTCATTTTTAGTCGAGGGCATTTCAGAGTCCCTCAGATTAGAAAGTGCATTACTCCTGGTCTCAGACAATTCGCCTTGGGTTAATTTTTTAGTAGCTGAGGCTAATAGCTCTAAGCTTATCTGAGCGCTCATTTTTTACTTTCCTTTTCAGCGATGTATCCAGTTTTTTCTAGCTCTTTCGCTAATGATTCATCTCCCGAGCGTATAATTCTTCCTTCTGATAAAACATGAACTTTGTCTGGTTTGATATATTCTAGAAGACGCTGGTAATGTGTGACGAGAATTACTGCGTTATCCTGATTGCGAAATTCATTCACACCTTTTGCTACCACTTTGAGCGCGTCAATATCAAGGCCTGAATCAGTTTCATCTAGGATTGCAATATTAGGTTCTAGCATTGTCATTTGGAGGATTTCATTTCTTTTCCTCTCACCTCCTGAGAACCCTTCATTCACACCCCTATTTAAAAAACTAGGATCGATCTTGAGTCGTTTGATGGTTTCCCTTGCCACCTTTAGGAATTCAAATGCATCAATTTCCTCGATTCCGAGGTATTTTCTTTTGGCATTTAAAGCGGCTTTGAGGAATTGAGAATTATTTAAACCAGGTATTTCAACTGGATATTGAAAACCAAGAAATATTCCTTCTCTTGAGCGTTCTTCAGGCGATAGTTCCATGAGATTTTTGTTCTTGTAATGAATTTCTCCATCAGTGACATCATAGCTATCATGACCGGCTATAATTCTTGCAAGTGTGCTTTTCCCTGATCCATTGGGCCCCATTATGGCATGCACTTCACCCTTTTTTATAGTGAGAGATAATCCATTTAAGATATTAGTAGTGCCTATTTTGGCGTGTAAATTTTTTATTTCTAACATTTTCCCACTCTTTAAAATTATTAACTAACCTACTGCACCTTCAAGACTAACGTTGAGGAGCGCTTGTGCTTCGACCGCAAATTCCATTGGCAGCTTTTTGAAAACATCCTTACAGAAGCCATTAACAATCATGTTCACAGCATCCTCTTCTTCAATACCACGTTGCTTACAATAAAAAAGCTGATCTTCAGAAATCTTTGAGGTAGTGGCCTCGTGCTCAATAATTGCAGATGGGTTTTTTGCTTCTATATATGGGAAGGTATGTGCACCACAATCTCCACCAATAAGAAGAGAGTCGCATTGAGTATGGTTTCGTGCATTATTCGCTTGAGGCATTACCCTTACTAAACCTCGATAAGCATTTTGAGCGCGGCCGGCAGATATACCTTTTGAGACAATTGTGCTTTTCGTGTTATTGCCAATGTGAATCATTTTAGTGCCAGTATCAGCTTGTTGTCGATTATTGGTTACGGCAACAGAGTAAAATTCACCGATAGAATTATCACCTCTTAGGATGCAGCTTGGGTACTTCCACGTTATTGCTGAACCTGTCTCAACTTGCGTCCAAGATATTTTTGAGTTTGCTCCACGGCAATCGCCTCTTTTTGTGACGAAGTTATATATTCCACCTTTACCTTCCTCATCTCCCGGATACCAGTTTTGTACTGTTGAATATTTGATTTCAGCGTCTTTTAGAGCAACAAGCTCAACAACTGCTGCATGTAATTGGTTTTCATCACGCATTGGCGCTGTACAGCCTTCTAAATAGCTTACATGACTGCCTTCATCAGCAATGATAAGTGTCCGCTCAAATTGACCAGTATTGGCAGCATTAATACGGAAATAGGTCGATAATTCCATCGGACATCTAACGCCTTTTGGTATGTAGACGAAAGATCCATCACTAAAGACAGCCGAATTAAGCGCAGTAAAAAAATTATCTCTATATGGCACCACGCTACCTAAGTATTTTTTTATTAATTCTGGATGTTTGGTTACTGCCTCCGAGAATGGGCAGAAGATTACACCGGCATCAGAAAGTTTTTTCTTAAAAGTGGTAGCTACAGATACGCTATCAAATACAGCATCTACCGCAACTCCAGCAAGACGTGCACGCTCATGTAATGGAATGCCTAATTTATCATAGGTTTCAAGTAATTTCGGATCTACTTCATCTAAACTTTTTGGACGATCTGCATCGGATTTGGGCGCGGAAAAGTAAGAAATATCTTGATAATTTATGGGCATATAGTCCACATGCGCCCAGATAGGTTCGTTTAGTTTTAACCAATGCTTGTATGACTTCAATCGCCAGTCCAGCATAAATTTTGGTTCATTTTTCCTAGCTGAAATAGCTCTTATGACGTCTTCATTTAATCCTGGTGGAAGTGAGTCAGATTCGATATCTGTAACAAAACCATGTTTGTAACGACTTTCTATGAGGCTATTTATTTCTTTTTTATTTGCCGACATCATTGCACCTTGGTTTCTATATTAATTGGCATACCTGCAAATTTAGAAATTCCAGTATGCTGATAATTATTATTTTGAAGATCAAGAATTGTTATATCTTCTAATAATGCTCTAATTGAAGCATTAATATTTTGCCAAGCTGGACCTACCGAGCATAGTGGTTCATGTTTGCAGTTATGTTTAGACGAGCTGCAATCTGTTATAGATAAGGGTCCTTCAAAGGCATCAATGACATCAGCGGCAGATATTTCACTAGCCTTGCGAAGGAGTTTATAGCCCCCATTCGCTCCTCTAACAGAATCTATTAGATTAGCTTTATTTAGAATTTTTAGGATTTTACTTACTGTTGGTAAGTTAATCCTGGTTAGATTAGCTAATTCTGTTGCACTTGCAAGCGCATCTTGATGACAAGCCAATTCAGCTAAAACAACTGTTCCGTAATCCGTCAATCTACTAATTTTTAACATAAGATTTATCTAATTTGTTTAATTAGTACTATTTTAGTCCTATTTAAACAGATAGACCAGTTAAAATGAGAATATTGAAACACGCGGATACAAACCAATATTTTTATAAAACGATTGGATCTATTTGATATATAATTCAAAATTAATTTAATTTAATAATATGGAGTGGATTTAATGAACCTAGAAGTATTAAAAGCAACTGCGAATGCCATGGTTGGAAACGGTAAAGGTATTTTGGCTGCTGATGAAAGTACACCCACAATAAAAAAACGATTCGACACAATCAATACTGAATCCACTGAAGAATCTAGGCGACGTTATCGCGAAATGTTATTCATCGCTGAAGGGGCATCGGATTTTATCGGTGGAGTAATCTTATTTGATGAAACTATTCGTCAATCAAAAATGGATGGAACTCCCTTTCCTACACATTTGAATGATTTGGGGATGTTAGCAGGTATTAAAGTGGATGCAGGTGCAAAACCATTAGCAGGGTTTGATGGTGAGACAGTGACAGAGGGCCTCGATGGTTTGAGAGATCGATTAGCAGAATATGCTTCACTTGGAGCTAGGTTTGCAAAATGGCGTGCTGTTATAAATGTGAGCGATACAATACCTTCTGTCTTTTGCATGAAAGCTAATGCACATGCGTTAGCTCGTTATGCCGCATTGTGTCAAGAGCATGATATTGTGCCAATCGTTGA
>TARA_B110000438_G_scaffold297176_1_pt1 | contig 13871 bp, 9 predicted proteins | sample TARA_B110000438 | Tara Oceans TARA_B110000438 (sample SAMEA4398413) | marine metagenome | biome: Polar Biome; feature: [MES] marine water layer (ENVO:01000295) within the mesopelagic zone...; material: water (ENVO:00002006), including particulate matter (ENVO:01000060) such as...... | reverse complement strand
TTTTTAACTTCAATATATTCTTGGAGATTATTTTTTAAAACATTTCATGGGAAATATTTAAACCAAAAAATTCCAAAAGAATCTATTCATGAATCTCCACTTGTAATGATTTTACCTTTAGTAATTCTTGCTATTGGATCTATTTTTTGTGGTTATATTTTTAAAGACTTGTTAATAGGAAACCAGAGTCTTTCTTTATTTTGGAAAGATTCAATTATCTCTTTATCAGATGTTCACAACGAACATCCACCAATATGGTTTATTATTAGTACACCTTTGTTAGTAATATTTTCAATACCAATTTCTTTTTATTTGTTTTTAAAAAACAAGAAAATATTAAATAAATTTAAAGAAAAAAATAAAATTTTATATAATTTTCTTCTTAACAAATGGTATTTTGATGAATTATATGATTTTATTTTTGTTAACCCAATAAAACGTTTTGGTTTATTTTTTTGGAAAAAAGTAGACATTGAAATTATTGATAAATTCGGACCAAATGGTCTATCTAAACTAATTAAATATTTTTCAATTCTAGCAGTAAGATTTCAAAATGGTTATATTTATCATTATGCATTTGTTATGTTAATTGGTTTTTCTATATTATTAACTTATCTAATTTTATCTTAATGAACTTTCCAATTTTATCATATATAATTTTTCTTCCTTTACTTGGTGCTATTTTTATTTTTTTTATTAAAAATAATGTTAAAAACAATAATCTAAATTCACGATATGTTGCTTTATTTACCTCTTTAGCAAATTTTTTATTATCTATTTATCTATTATATTTGTTTGATAATAAATCAGCCAACTTTCAATTTGTAGAAAATAGAGAATGGATAAATGGTTATATTAACTTTAAAGTTGGTGTTGATGGTATTTCTATTTTATTTATTTTATTAACTACCTTTATAATTCCAATTTGTATTCTGTCAGTAATCTCTAGTATTAAAAGTAGATTAAAAGAGTTTTTGTTAGCCTTGTTGGTTCTAGAAACTTTAATGATAGGTGTTTTTTGTTCATTAGATTTAGTTATCTTTTATCTTTTTTTTGAAGGTGGTTTAATTCCAATGTTTTTAATTATTGGAATTTGGGGTGGTCCAAACAGAGTATATTCTGCTTTTAAATTTTTTCTATTTACGTTGCTTGGATCTGTGTTGATGCTTGTAGCAATTATTTCTATTTATTGGATTAACGGAACAACAGATGTTGTTAAATTATATGAAATAACCATTCCTTATGAATATCAAAATATCTTATGGCTAGCCTTTTTTAGCTCTTTTGCTGTTAAAATGCCAATGTGGCCAGTTCACACATGGTTACCAGATGCACACGTTGAAGCACCAACTGCAGGATCTGTAGTTCTTGCTGCTATATTGTTAAAAATGGCTGGATATGGGTTTATAAGATTTTCATTAGGTTTATTTCCTGCTGCAAGCGATTATTTTACACCATTGATTTTTTCATTAAGTGTAATTGCTATAATTTACACATCTTTAGTTGCACTAATGCAAAATGATATGAAAAAATTGATTGCATATTCTTCAGTTGCACATATGGGATTTGTTACTCTTGGAATTTTTACCTTAAATAAACAGGCCCTTGAAGGTAGTATTTACCAGATGATAAGTCATGGATTAATTTCTGCGGCGTTATTTTTATCTGTAGGGGTCCTTTACGACAGGGTTCATTCTAGACTTATTTCTACATATGGTGGTTTGATAAATGTAATGCCACGTTATTCAATTTTTTTTATGATTTTCACACTTGGCGCATTAGGTTTGCCGGGCACATCCGGCTTTGTTGGTGAATTTTTAATATTGTTAGGTGTTTTTCAATCTAGCATTTTGTTTGCTGTAATTGCCAGTTTTGGTGTCATATTTGCTGCCGCTTATATGCTTTGGTTATATAAAAGAGTAATTTTTGGAAAACTTAAAAATACTATTTTAAGTGAATTAAAAGATTTAAATTTTACTGAAATATTTATATTTTTAATATTATCTATATTAATAATATTTCTTGGGTTTTATCCAGAACCAATATTTAATACAATAGAAATATCAGTAGATAATTTAATTGAAAATTATGATTACAGTTTAAATAATAAATTATCAAATTAAAATATGAACTCAGTTAATCTTATTATTCCAGAAATATTTTTATCATTATCGATTATGGCACTTTTAATGATGGGCGTTTTTTTTAAAAAAAAAATAAATTTAGTATACCAATCTTCTTTGCTTGTTTTATTAATTACTTTTTTACTAATAGTTAACAACACATTTGGTGAAAACCTATATTTATTCCATGACACATATAAAATTGATTTATTATCTAAAGTAATGAAGTCTTTAACTATAATTTCAGCTTTTTTTATAATTTTTTCATCACACGATTATGTTAAGATTATAGGTATTAATAAAATTGAATATCCAATATTAATTCTATCCTCTGTCTTAGGTATGATTGTGATGATAAGTGCTTATGATTTAATGGTATTTTATGTAGGATTAGAACTTCAATCTTTATCTCTTTATGTTTTGGCATCTTTTAATAGAGATAATAAAAATTCTTCCGAAGCGGGTTTAAAATATTTTGTATTAAGTGCGCTGTCTTCAGGGTTGTTGCTTTATGGCAGCTCATTAATATATGGATTTACTAGCTCAACTAATTTTGGCATCATAGCATTAAATTTAGACATTTATAATTTTGGTTCAATTTTTGGTATAGTATTTATTATAGTTGGTTTGGCATTTAAAATATCAGCCGTACCATTTCATATGTGGGCACCTGATGTTTATGAAGGATCACCTACATCTGTTACATATTTCTTTTCTATTGTTCCTAAAATAGCTGGATTAACTGTATTTATTCGTTTTCTATATATTCCATTTATAAACGTAATAGATCAGTGGCAAATGATAATAATTTTTATTTCAATTGCATCAATGATTTTAGGTTCGGTGGCTGCAATTGGTCAAAATAATATAAAACGTTTAATTGCTTATAGTTCCATAGGTCATATGGGTTTTATTTTAGCTGGGTTGGCTACAGCTACTAACAATGGAATACAAAATTCAATCATATATTTAATTATTTACGGAATAATGAATATGGGTTTATTTACATGTATTTTTTTACTTAAAAGGAAAAATATATTTTATGAAAATTTAACAGACCTTTCGGGTATGTCAAAAAACCACCCTTTGTTATCATTGTGTATGCTAATATTTTTATTTTCATTAGCCGGCATTCCACCACTTGCTGGTTTTTTTGCTAAATTTTATATTTTTATGTCTGTTATAGAAGTAAAAATGTATTTCTTGGCAATAACAGGACTCTTAACAACGGTTATTTCTGCTTTTTATTATCTTAGAATAATTAAGATAATTTATTTTGATGAACCGAAAGAAAAATTTGAATTAAATAATAATTACAAACTTAAAATAACACTATTTATATCCTCTATTTTAATTCTTACATATTTTATGTATCCTAATTTATTAATAAAACTGGTAGCGGATATAAATATTATTTAATGAAGTTAAAATTATTTTCGTACAATAGAGTAAAAAGCACCAATTCTAGTGCCATAAACTTAATTAAAAGAAAAAATTTTAAAAGTGGCCTTGTTCACGCTATCACACAAACACGTGGTAGAGGTAGATATGGTAGAAACTGGATTTCAAAAAAAGGGAATCTTTTTGTATCAGTATTTTTTGAAATAAATAATGATTATCCCTCAGCAAATAAACTTACACTTATTAATGTTTTAGTTGTATTAAATGTATTAAAGAAATTTTGTAAAAAAAAGGAAATAAAATTCAAAAGACCTAATGATATATATCTTAATAAGAAGAAAATATGTGGAATTCTTCAAGAAATTATTTCTGTAAAAGATAGAAAATATTTAATAGTTGGAATTGGTATAAATTTAATAAATAATCCAAAATTAAATAAATATGTATCTACTAATATATTCAAGGAGACAAATATTAAACTTGATATGATTAAAATTTTAAAAATATTATCTCTTAATTATGAAAAATTTTTAAATCATAATAATAAAAAAAAATATTTAGAGGTCATCAAAAAAAGTAAATTAATTAAAATTTAAAATGAATATATTAATTGGAGATATTGGAAATACTTACATAAAATTATGCCTTTTAAATAAAGATTTAAAAATTGTTAAAAAAATTAATTTTCATAAAGATTTGGTGTTTGATTCATCGCTCTTTGAAAATAAAATTAAAATTTTTTTTAAAAAAAAAAATATATACAATAAATCTTTATTTTCTAGTGTAGTACCTTCAGTATTTTCTATATTTAAAAAAAAACTTTTTAAAAATTATAAGATTAATATAATAGAGTTAAAAAGTCTTAATTTGAGTAAAATTATTAAACTAGACGTTAATAAAAAACAAGTTGGGTCAGATAGAATTGCAAATGCAATTGGAGCTTCTTATTTTTATAGATCTAGCTCAATTGTTATTGATTTGGGTACAGCTACTACTTTTGATATAATTATCAATCGAGTATACAAAGGTGGTATAATAGCTCCAGGCATTAAACTTTCATTAGAAACATTAGTTAAAAAAGCAGAACAAATACCTAATTTTTCATTAAAAAAAATTAAAAATGTTATTGGAAAAAATACAGTTTCGGCTCTTAGATCTGGTTTTTTTTGGGGTTATAACGGTTTAATCGACAATATTCTTAAATTAATTAAAAAAGAAAATAGATATAGTTTTAAAATAATATTAACTGGTGGATATTCACATCTTTTTAAAGATTCTTTGAAATCAAAAATAATTATAGACAAAGATGTCACTATCAAAGGTTTAATTAAAATAATAAAAGATAAGAAATTATGACCGATAAAAAAGAAGAATTATTATTTTGTCCACTGGGTGGATCAGGAGAAATCGGAATGAATATGAATTTATTTTCATATGGAAAACCTGACAATAATAAATGGATAATTGTAGATATAGGAGTTACTTTTGCAGATGATTCAATTCCAGGAATAGATTTGATCTACCCTGACCCTGGTTTTATAATCGATAAAAAAGATGATCTTTTAGGAATTGTTTTAACACATGCTCATGAAGATCACATTGGAGCAATTGCTCATGTATGGCCTAAATTAAAATGTAAGATGTATGCAACACCCTTTACTGCAATTTTAATAAAAGAAAAATTTAAAGAAAAAAAAATTGATATTCAAAATTACTTACATATTGTTCAATTAAACGGAACAATCCAATTAGGTCCATTTAAAATAGAATTTATAACATTAACACATTCAATTATTGAACCAAATGGATTAGCAATTGAAACACCCGCCGGCATGGTTTTACACACAGGTGATTGGAAAGTTGATCCTGAACCATTAATTGGTGATAAAATTAATCAGACAAGACTTATCGAGATTGGAAAAAAGGGAGTTTTAGCAATGATTTGCGATTCTACGAACGTTTTAAATCCTGGGAGAGCTGGCTCGGAGTCAGATGTAAGAGCAAGTTTAGTTGAAATTATGTCTGGAATTAAAAAAAGAATAATTGTTACTTCATTTGCATCTAACGTGGCACGTATGGAAACAATATTTTATTGTGCTGAAAAAACTGGAAGAAAAATCTCTTTGGTGGGTAGATCTATGCACAGAATTTTTAAAGCAGCTAGAGAATGTGGTTATCTTAAAAATGTCATTAAACCGGTTGATGCAAGAGATGTGAAAAATATATCAAGAGATAAAATTGTATATTTATGTACTGGCAGTCAAGGTGAACCTATGGGCGCCATGATGAGAATAGTTAACCATACACACCAAGACGTTTATATTGAAAAAGGTGATACGGTAATTTTTTCATCAAAAATTATTCCAGGTAATGAAAAAAAGTTATATAAATTACAAAATGAATTAGTAAAAAATGAAATTGAAGTTATATCGGAAGATACACAATTTGTTCATGTATCGGGGCATCCAAACAGAGAAGATTTAAAAGACATGTATAGTTGGATAAAGCCTAAAGCAGTCATTCCTGTTCATGGAGAACATAGACACATGATGGAGCATATAAGTTTTGCAAAAGAACAACAGGTTCCATATCCAGTTCAAGTTGAAAATGGCGATATAGTAAGACTATATCCAGGAAAAAAACCAGAAGTTTATGACAAAGCACCTTCTGGAAGACTTTATGTTGATGGGAATATAAGTGTCAGTGAAGACTCTTGGTCAATAAAAGAAAGAAAAAAATTATCTGTGCATGGTTATCTGGAAGTTACTATTTTAATAAATAAAAATGGAAAAATGCACAATCAACCTGTCATATCCTTTAAAGGTTTACCCATTAATGAATCGGATGATTTTTTTTATGATCTTGAAGAAGAAATTAATAATATAAGTAAAACATTTGCAATTAATAATAAAAAACAAGAACATAACTTAATCGAAGCTTTACAAATTGGTTGCAGAAAAATTACCAAGGAAAAAACTGGCAAAAAGCCATATACGAACATTAATGTTGTTAGATTATAGGCAGTTTAATTAAATTAAATTTCGATATAAGGTTTGATTTTTTTAAAGTAAGGCATAAAATATATACCATGTTTCTATCAAATTATTTTTTACCAGTTCTTAAAGACAATCCATCTGAAGCTCAAATAAAATCTCATCAATTAATGTTAAGAGTGGGAATGATTAAACAATCCTCTGCAGGCATATATTCGTGGTTGCCAATGGGCTTTAAGATAATGAAAAAAATAGAAAATATCGTAAGACAAGAACAAAATAAAATTGGTGCACAAGAACTTTTAATGCCAACAATTCAATCTTCTGAAATTTGGAAAGAAAGTGGAAGATACAATGACTATGGTGAAGAAATGTTAAGAATAAAAGATCGGCAAGGAAGAGAATTGTTATATGGACCAACTAATGAAGAGCTTATTACTGAGATTTTCAGATCTAGTATAAAATCTTATAAATCATTACCTCAAATACTTTATCATATTCAATTAAAATTTAGAGATGAATTAAGACCTAGGTTTGGTATAATGAGATGTAGAGAGTTTTTGATGAAAGATGCTTACTCTTTTGATTTAACTGATGATGATGCGTTATTATCATATAATAAAATGTTTCTTGCTTACCTTAAAACATTTAAAAGATTGGGAATAACCGCTATTCCAATGGCAGCAGATACAGGGCCAATAGGAGGCAACTTATCACATGAGTTTGTCATTTTAGCCGAAACAGGAGAAAGTAAGATATATACTGATAAAAGAATTTTTGATATTTCAACTGATAAATATTCGATAACAAATGAATCTTTAAAGAACATGAGAAATGAATATGAAAAATATTATGCAGTTACCGATGATAAATATAATAAAAATGAATTTGAAAAAAGTGTTAAAAAAAATAATATGTTAATTACCAAAGGGATTGAAGTTGGTCATATATTTTATTTTGGAGATAAATATTCTAAACCACTTAATGGGAGTGTTGACTTACAAGATGGCAAGAAGGTTAATGTTAAAATGGGCTCTTATGGTATTGGTGTTTCAAGATTAGTTGCTGCTATAATTGAAGCTAAATTTAATGATAACATAATGAAATGGCCACTTTCAGTTTCTCCTTTTGACGTAGCTATTTTACCAATGTTAAATAAAAAGGATGATTCAAATATGGTTAAAGCTAATAAAATTTACAACGAATTAAAAAAAAAAAATATAGATGTTATATTGGATGATACAGATGAAAATATATCTTCAAAAATTAAAAAATTCAATTTAATTGGAATACCATATCAGATTATACTGGGAAAAAAATCTGAAGGAAATTTTCTTGAATTTCAAGAAACATATAAAGAAACAAAAAATATTACATTAGAGGAAATAATAAAAATAATTTTAACTAAAAAAAGTTTAATTTGATTTCTGAATTAGAAAAAAAAATTGTATTAAGATATCTAAACCCAAAACGTAAAGAAGGTTTTTTAAAAATTATTTCAATTTTTTCATTTTTAGGAATAGCAATAGGTGTTTCTGTTTTAATTATTGTTATGTCAGTAATGAATGGATTTCGTACAGAACTAACAAATAAAATATTAGGTTTTAATCCTCACATAACAATAAAACCTTATGATCAACCAATAAATCAGATCAAAAAAAATGAGTTAGATTTTCCAAATTTATCTAGTGTTTTTTTCTCTTTAAATGAACAAGCTATATTAATCGATAATAACTTTACCAAAGGTATTTTAATCCGTGGTTATAAAAAAAAAGATATTTTAGAGATAGGATTGATAAAAAACGGTATAGTGGAGGGATCTCTAGATAACTTTAACAAGAATAGTATTTCAGTAGGTAAAGAACTTGCCATAGAATTAAATCTAGCTATTGGAGATAGAGTTTCAATAATGTCACCGAATGGTATTTCTACGATAATAGGTAATATTCCTAAACAATCTACGTATACAGTTTCGTCAATATATACAAGTGGACTTGCTGATTTTGATGAGGCTGTTATTTTTATGACTTTAAAGGATGTTCAATATTTATTTAACCGAAATAATGATGATTTATTTTTAGAAATATATTTAAATAATCCAAATGAGTTTATTAAAGCACAAACGGAAATAGAAAAATCATTTTCTAATGTACTAATTTATTCGTGGGCTGATTCAAATAAGTCATTTTTTAGTGCTCTTAAAGTAGAAAGAAATGTAATGTTTATTATTTTATCATTAATAGTAATAGTTGCAGCATTTAATATAATTTCAGGATTAACAATTTTGGTTAAAAATAAAACTAGAGATATAGCTATACTAAGATCTTTAGGTGTTACAAAAAAATCAATTAAAAAAATTTTTTTTTTAGTTGGTTTTTCGATAGGGTCTTTGGCCACATTAACTGGTGTATTTTTTGGAATTCTTTTTTCATTATATATAGAAAATGTACAAATATTTTTATCTGAAGTTTTTAATTTAAAATTATTCCCTGAAGAAATATATTTTTTAAGTCAAATGCCCTCACAAATAGATCCTCCTTCAATAATTATAATTTCAATTAGTTCAATTATAATTACAACCATTGTATCCATATACCCTTCAGACCAAGCTTCAAAATTAGATCCAATACACTCTATTAAATATGAATAATATTATTGAAATTAAAAATTTATATAAAAGTTTTATTTTAAAAAAAAAATTAAATATATTAAAAAATATTAACATTAAAATTAAAAAAGGTGATCTTGTTTCTTTGCTGGGTCCCTCGGGCTCAGGCAAATCAACCTTTTTACATTTGTTAGCTTTATTGGATAGGCCTACTAAAGGTGAAATTTTTTTTAATTCTAAAAAATTTACAGAAATTTTTAATGATGATAATCATATGATTAGAGGAAAAAAAATATCAATAATATATCAACAAAATAATTTATTAAACGACTTCACTGCTCTAGAAAATGTTGCAATCCAACTATTATCATTGGGCGATAATAAAAAAAAATCTTTTGAAAAATCCAAAAAAGCCTTATCAAAACTAGGATTAAAAAATAGATTGAATCATTTCCCCTCCGAATTATCTGGTGGTGAACAACAGAGAGTTGCAATTGCAAGAGCATTTATATCTTCTCCAGAGCTTATATTGGCTGATGAACCTACGGGAAGCTTAGACTCAACCAATTCTAATGATATTTTTAAATTATTTTTAAGATTAAAATCTAAAAAATGTACCATTATTTATGCAACTCACAATATGCAACTTGCTAACAGGGCAGACTATAAGTTATCAATAATTGATGGTAATATAAAACGCTCTAATGGAAAAAAATCAGTTTAATCAATTAAACATTCATACACACTATTCTATTTGCCACGGCGCTATTAAAATTGCAGATTTAAAAAACTTTTGTAAAGAACGCAAAATTAAAGCTGTTGGCTTAAGTGATAATCAAAATTTATTTGGTGCATTAGAGTTTTCTGAAAATATTTCAAAAGCTGGGACCCAACCTATTATTGGTTCTCAAATTAATTTTAAATTTAAAAATACAATTGCTCATCTAAGTTTAATTGCAACAAACATTGATGGATATAAAAAAATTGTTGAACTTTCATCCAAATCATATTTAGAAAATGACAATTTAAATGAACCTCACTGTGATTTAGAAGAATTATTTAATATAAAAAGTGGTGTTGTTGTCCTCACCGGATCCGTTAAAGGCTTATTTGGAGTTTTGCTATCCAAAGGTCTTGATACAGAAATTAAAGATTTGTTAGTTAAACTTAAAAATCATTTAAAAAAAAATTTATATTTAGAAATTCAAAGACATAATGACATGGATGAAAAAAGATTTGAAAATTTTTTATTAAAAAAATCTCACGATTTAAATATCCCAATTATTGCTTCACATGAAGTTTTTTATTTAGATAAAAACATGCACGAAGCACATGATGCTTTAATATGTATAGGTCAAAAAACATATATAAATGAAAAAAATAGATTAAAATATTCTGATCAACATTATTTTAAAAGTACAGAAGAAATGAAAGAAATTTTTAAAGATCTTCCAGAAGCTTTAGAAAATAATTATAATTTTCCATTAAGGTGCAGCTTTAAACCAAATACATCTAACCCAATTTTACCCAATATTAAATCAAATCAATCTCAGGATATAGATACAGAATTAAAAGAATTGGCTGCTAATGGTTTAGATTTAAAGCTTAAGGAATTTATAATATTAAATGACAATAAATCAAATGAATTTAATAAAAAAAACGTTTCCATTTATAAACAAAGACTTGAGCATGAATTAAAAATTATTAATTCAATGAGATATTCTGGTTACTTTTTAATTGTTTCTGACTATATCAAGTGGGCAAAAAAAAATAATATTCCTGTTGGACCCGGCAGAGGTTCTGGTGCAGGTTCATTAGTTGCGTGGTGCTTGTCTATTACAGATATAGATCCTATTAAGTTTGGATTAATTTTTGAAAGATTTTTAAACCCAGATAGAATTTCTATGCCTGATTTTGATATAGATTTTTGTGAAGAAAAAAGGGATAAAGTTTTTGAGTATTTAAAACATAAATACGGCAAAGGCGTTGCTCACATAATTACATTTGGTAAACTTAAAGCAAGAATGGCTTTTCGTGATATTGGTAGGGTTCTTGGTTTACCTTATGGGTACGTTGACGCATTATGTAAAATGATTCCATTTGATCCTTCTCGTCCACTTTCTTTAGAACAGGCCATAGCTCAAGAACCAAGATTAAGAAAAGAAGAAGATAAAGATCCTAGAGTAAAAAAGCTTATAGAAATTTCAAAAAAATTAGAAGGGTTAAATAGAAATATGGCTACCCATGCTGCTGGCGTAGTTATACCAGAAGTAAACCTAGCAGAGTTTATTCCTTTGTATAAAGATCCATCATCAAATTCACTTTTGCCTTCAACCCAATTTGATATGTACACATCAGAAAATGCAGGCCTTGTAAAGTTTGATCTACTTGGTTTAAAAACTTTAACAGTAATAAATAAAACTTTATCATTTCTAAAAAAGAAAAATATAATTATAGATATAAATAAAGTTCAATTAGACGATCCTAAAATTTTTCAACTACTAAGTCTTGGTCATACTGTTGGTTTATTTCAACTTGAAAGCGCTGGTATGCGTGAAGCTTTGATAAACATGAAACCAAATAAGTTTGACGACATTATTGCATTAGTTGCTTTGTATAGACCGGGACCAATGAGTAACATACCAACTTACAACCAATGTAAACATGGAGAAAAGAAACCCGATTATCTTCATCCTAAATTAGAAAAAATACTCAAACCAACTTATGGAGTAATAATATATCAAGAACAAGTAATGCAGATAGCTCAAACATTATCCGGATTTACTGCTGGTGAAGCAGATATTTTAAGAAAAGCAATGGGAAAAAAGAAAAGAGCAGAACTAGAAAAACAAAAAGAAAGATTTATAAGTGGTGCTATAAAGAATGGAATAACAAAGGAAACTGCTAACTTCATTTTTAAAAAAATTGAACCTTTTGCAGAATATGGTTTTAATAAAAGTCATGCAGCAGCATACGCACTGATTGCTTATCAAACAGCCTATCTAAAAACATATTATCCCAACCAATTTATTGCCGCATCAATGTCCAATGAACTTTCTAATACAGAAAAATTAAGCGAGTTTTATGAGGAGCTGAAAAGATTAAATATAAAAATTTACAGACCATGCGTTAATAAATGTTATGCTGAATTTATACCAAAAGAAAATTCTTTATATTATGCACTAGGTGCAATTAAAAATGTTGGATTTGAAGCTATATCACAAGTTGTTAGAGAAAGAGAGATAAACGGTAAGTATAAATCCATAAGTGATTTTATTAATAGAGTAGATCCTAAAAATATTAATAAACTTCAATTAGAAGGATTGGTTAAAGCTGGAGCATTTGATTCAATATTTAATAACAGAAAAGTCTTATTTAATAACATTCCAAACATTATACTAAATTCTAAAACTATATATGAAAACAAAATAAACAATCAGACTAGTCTTTTTTCAGACGACGTTAATAAAATTTCTTATCTGATGAGTGATAAGAAATTAGATGCATGGACAAATAACGAAACTTTATCTAAAGAGTTCGAGTCAGTTGGTTTTTTTATTTCAGACCATCCTTTGAGATACTATCAGGATATTCTTGATCAATATAAGTCCAAATCATTTTTTGAATTTGAGGAAAAAAATATTAAAGATTGTGTATTATCTGGCACAATACTTTCTGTTAAAGAAAAAAAAACATCTAAAGGAAATTCTTTTGCTATTATAAAATTTAGTGATTTGACAAAAGTTTTTGAATTATTTCTTTTCTCTGAAGTTTTGGAAAAAAATAGAGAAAGTTTAATTCCAGGAAAATCTTTTTTAATTACAGTAATTAAAAATCAAGATGATAAAGATAATAGATTCAAAAGAATAAATGTAAGGAAAATTGTCAACTTAGATGATGCTGTTAATTTAACTTACAATAATGTTCATATTGAAATTAACGATTCACATAATTTAGAAAAGTTATATAAAGCTATTCAAGAAGTCGGAGATTCCAAGATCAAAATATCGCTAAACGAAGGAAAGAAAAATTACTTGTTTGAATTAAGAGATAAGAGAAAATTTGATTACAAAAAGCTAAAAGATTTAAATAAAGAGCTTTATATAAAGAAAATCAATGTATAGTTTAATATTGTGTTTTCCTTTTTAAAATTGTAGAACATCGTAATAAATACGCACACAATTGTTGGTTGCGAGACCTCCGGTCCTTAAATGGAAAAAATTGTGGTGGAATAACCGGGAAAAACTATGAATTTACCAAGTGTAACTATTAAGCAGCTACTAGAAGCAGGCGTTCATTTAGGTCATAAGACCATGAGATGGAATCCCAAAATGAGCAAGTTTATTTTTGGATCAAAAAATTCAATTCATATTATAGATTTAGTGCAAACCCTAGAAATGATAAATTCTGCATTGTTTCAAATACACAAATGTATTGCAGGCGGAGGAAAAATACTTTTTGTGTCTACAAAAAAACAAGCTACTGAAACTGTTTCTGAATTAGCGAAAGACACTTCGCAGTATTATGTTAATCACAGATGGTTAGGTGGAATGCTTACTAATTGGAATACAATTTCCAACTCAATAAAACGGTACAAAAAACTTACTGAAGATTTAAAAAGTGAGTCAACTGGTTTTACAAAAAAAGAAAATTTAAAAATGAGCATTCAAAGAGATAAATTAGAAAGATCACTTGGTGGTATTTCAGATATGAAAAAAATACCAGATATGATTTTTATTATAGATA
>TARA_B110000438_G_scaffold297242_1_pt1 | contig 13873 bp, 7 predicted proteins | sample TARA_B110000438 | Tara Oceans TARA_B110000438 (sample SAMEA4398413) | marine metagenome | biome: Polar Biome; feature: [MES] marine water layer (ENVO:01000295) within the mesopelagic zone...; material: water (ENVO:00002006), including particulate matter (ENVO:01000060) such as...... | reverse complement strand
ACTTTGGTGAAGTAATCTTCCGCCTCTTCTTCTCGACCATTGACCAGTAGTAGCTGACCATAAGTTTCCATAGCATCAATAGAATTTGGATTGATCGCCAAGGCACGCTGTAAAGCGCGTTCATCTCCGATAACTCGTGCGATGCCAACTAAGGCGCCGGTGTAGCGACTATTGATGTCCAGAGCCTCTTGATAGGATCGTTCCGCATCACTGGCGTTGTATTTCTCGAGAAAAAGATCACCCCAAAGAACATGCGCCTCTAGGTTATTCGGGTTGGCTCGGGTGGCTTCATTAAAGAGGCTATTGGCATCATGAAAATTATCCATAAGCCAACTCGCGAGAGCAACCATCGCAACATCTTCGGAGCTAAACACCAAACCATTGTTATAACGTTGCACTGCTTGATCAAGAAATTGATAGGCCAAGGCTTTATTGCCAGTAAATTTCAGTAAACTACCATATTGAACCAGAGTACGAACTGGCGGGTCTCCGAGACCATCAATAATAGCTGCCAGAATGACTAAGGCTTCAACCGACTGACCAATACTTCGTTTCACCTCTGCTAGTTGTGTGCTTAGCAAAGGGAAATTGGCATACTCTTCATCAACTATGCCTGACTCTACGATGCGCATCGCTTCTTGATAATTACCCATCATGGAATAAGCCACACTTGCGCCCACCAAACCTTCACTTCTATCAAGGCCATCCGTTAATAGAAACACATCTACCGCAGCCGCATAGGAGCCGGTTAACAGAAGTTGCTCACCACGAAATAGTGGCGCATCACCGATATTAGTTTGGCTGTCCTGGGCATGAGACGAGAGACTGACTCCACTGAGCAACAACAAAGTCAGAGCAATAAAGCGTTGAGCGTAAAATTTATTATTCAACTTGTTCATTGAATTGTCCTGTTGTGCTTGCCAAATCCACTAACAACTCTTGGAGTTGCTGCCAATAATCTGCTTCTAGAAATTCTGCCTTGCGTCCACGAAGAATGAAAACTGATCTCTCAATTTCCTGCATACGGCCTTTGAGTTCGATAGCTCTAGATGACATGCCTTCACTGCTATCGTTGAGTCCATCGATATAAGCAATTTCGGCAAGCCGCCCATCAGCAACATCTACTGTAGGTTCGAGAGCAAACAGGGAATCCCCATTATCATCAAGACCGGCATGTTCTGAGGCGAGCCTGCCTTGTTCTTCATACCAAGCTTCTACATTGCTCTTGGCATAATTAAAGGCTTCAAGCATTGATACTCTATTGTTCTTATCGCGGTCACCGTTGCGACCGTCTAGTGCTTCAATGAAGTAACGGGAGAAAACCGGATCATATCTTTCAGAGGAAGAGCGTGTAGATGAAATAACGACCCGGCCTTCACTGGACAGAGATACTGAAAAACCATAGCTAGCACTGGTAGTGTTAACAATTATCATGTCTTGCTCATCAAACTGATCAAGAATCCCAGCAAATTCAATTCCGGTAATATCAGGACCAACAATATTAAATTTTGATTCTTCTTCTGCACCGGAGCCGTGACCAATTAAAAATATAGTAATTTGATCACCCGTTTTTACTTTCTCTCGCAGCGCCGAAAATTGCTCCTGAATACCTTCAATATCGCAGGCTGCATCTATACGCTCACCACCAGTTATGGAGCTGTCTCCATTATCGTAAAGTAAGCTTATCGAATCTCTGTCATAGCCATAATCGCGAGCTAAAATATCGTGGAGAGAGAAGGCCCACTGCCTGAATTGCGAAATAGAATCACTACCAACCGAAGGGCCGGTCATAATAACAGCGTATTTAGTAGCATTAGCCCGATCTAAAAAATACTCATTACTGTTTTGGGCAGCTTCATTCTGTGCAAATAGACTACCAACCAAAAAACTATTACTGATAACTATAAACAAGCTAAACCGACTCAACAATCGAATTAAATTATTTCCCTGCTTACTATGCTTTCTAGTTTCTTTCATGTTGTTTTGTCTTGATCTCATGTTTATGTGTTGTGAGCGCTCGGCCAGCCTCTATGACAATCCTTTCATACGTCTTGCTATCCAATCTACGCAAAGCAGAGAAATTAACAAAGCTAACAACCACGGTCTATCCCATAGATCGATCTGTATTTCCCGCGAATAAGCGTTGGGAGTAAATTCTATGGCACTAACAATATCTGTAGAATCCTCCAGATTAAAAAAAGCACCTCCGCTGGCTTCGGCAATTCGGGACATTAGACCGCTATCCATTTCGGCATTGGTGTATTCACGCAGAGAAGGAGTTACCACGAATGCTGCCCGTTTCTCAGAACCGTCTGCTGCGGCATTCCCTGCGGCACTCGCCACATCTATCAGCATGCTGTAGACACCTTCTTCCTCAACAGTAAAGCTGGAACGATAAACGCCATCTTTTTCGATATCCCATTCCATCGGAATATCTGTCAGCGCGGCCAAGGGATCTTCTGTTTGCATCCACAACGTTGCATCATTGTCCGGTTCATATTCATCGTTAAGCACAGTAGCGGTGACATTAACTTCATCACCAACATTGTAAAACTCGCGATCGAAATCGATACTGATTCTTTCTGGTGCCGACACTGACAACCAACGCAGTAATTGTCGCCAGAGGGTTTCATGGGATTGGTCTCCAGAGGGCAGCATCATTTGCCAACGCCAAGTACTTGCGGTGGTAACTGATATGGAGCGACCGCTACCATAACGTTGTGAGGCGATAACTGGTACGGCTTGATTTTGATACTGCAACAATGGATGCTCTACTAAAACGGTGGCTCCGGGTTTTATACGCCCTGAGACATAAACACCTTGTAGCTCAGGTAGCTGTTGCCAAAGACGTCGATTTTCTGCGTCTTCACTAGCTAAACGCAATAAAGGTGAGAATTCTCCATTATTAGTTACACGGGGATAGTAGAGTTCACCAGTCAGGTGCTCACCACGACGCAAACCGCCGCGCAGATGTGCTGGTAGGAAATTTTCTTCAACCAGAGAAATAGGCAACATATCAGCAATAGGTGTACTCACAAAATCTTCATCAACCATGCCACTCATCAAGAAGCCGCCACCACGTTCAGCGACAAAGTCTTCAATCATTTGTAATTGATCTGCATTGAAAAAACTTTCTTCGATATCACCGAGAATAATGGCTTCATACTGATAAAGTTCTTCCTTATCTGTAGGAAAACCACTGCTTAGCTCAGTGGGAGATTCAATACCTTGTCGGTAATATTTTTCAGGGCCAGTTTGTAAATAAGTTGCCAGACGCAAAGAGTTATCGCCCTCTAGCGCTCGGCGAATAAATTTGTACTCATTACGTGGGTGTCCTTCAAGGTAAAGAATATCTAGGGGAGCTTTCTCAGTATTGTCTACCAAAAAACTATAGCTGTTGTTCTCGCCAATAATCTCGTCACTTTGCAATTCAACATTAAGATCATAGACAATCAGTTCAGGGCGTTCAGGTGTTAATTCTAATTCGAAACGCCTGGTAACACCTTCAGCTCCTAGAGTTACAACATCGGATACAACTATTATTTCGCCATCATTGATAGAAAGCTCAATTTCCTGGCCTTCATAGCCTTGATGATTAACTGCTACTTCAACGGTAAATACCGATCCTTCCAGTACAGTTTTTGCAGCACTAACATCGACGATGCCGATATCCTGGGGAATATTTTCCTGACCGACTCCTAATGTGAAAATGGGAATTTGTCGGACACCAAAATTTTGCGCCGCAATAACAGGATCCACATCACTGTTATCAGCACCGTCACTAATCAACACTAACCCACCCAAGGGCAGGCCATTTAACTGATCATTAACATAACTCAAGGCCTGACCAATTGACGAAGCTGTGCCTTCTTCACTTAAGTTATCAATGCCAGCTATTCGTTGGGTTTCCTTGTCGAATCTAAAACTACGAACCTGAAACGAATCCGACAACTCATCTAATAAACCGCCATCAAAAAGTGCCTCCTCGACTGCCGCTCGACGAGTAATATTCCCTTCAACATCTGCGATCGACATGCTTTGGGAGTCATCGATTAAGACTCCTAAGTAAGTTTCCTGGGAAGAGACTTGCAAGGTATTTATTACGGGGCGCAACAAACAGAAAAGCAGAATGATCAATACGCAAGATCTCACACCAACGAAAAAAGATTTCCACCCCATGCTGAGTTGTCGAGTTGTTTTAAAATAGGCAAACCAAACACCGATAATAATCAAAATGACAAAAAGGAAGAATAAATACGGACTAATACCGTAGGCAAAACTAAAAGTGCCTTCTTCTAATGCGTTAAAAAAATTGGGTTCAGTATATTGCATTGCTACTGGGCCGATTCAGCTGACCCCTGATTTTCTGACAACACACGATAGTATTCCTCGACTAGGTCGCGGTACTCGTCGGGAATATCTTCATCAACAGAGGCGTAAAGCTTATTATTAATGTTATCCAGTTCGGCCTGCGCTCTAAGAGCACTTTCGAGCTCAAGGATAGGCTGTAAGAGCTGCCTGAATAGCTCGGGTTGGCTCAAAAAGTCTTCAATATCCTGTTGCGTTAACTGTTGCCGAATGGACCTGGCATTTCCTATTGCAGAATTATTACCAGAAGTGTCAATAGTGCCACCACGGCCTACTTGGTCTTGGTTACCCCCACCGGCACTAGCCTGCTGCGAACCTTGCTGACCCTGCCCTTGCTGCCCCTGCTGACCTTGCTGTCCCTGCTGTCCCTGCTGATCTTGCTGTCGCGGCTGTTGGCTTTGTTGTTGTCCAATTTGGCGTTGTCCACCCCGCTGGGGATTCCCTGATTGGGCTTGTTGTTGCAGTTGCTGGGCAAGCTGCTGAGCTAATTGCTGAGTTCTTTCTAATTGATCCCGCATAGCACGAATAGAAGGCATACCATCTCCATCCTCACTTGTTTGAAGACCATTTTCATTGAATGCCAACGCCTGTTGCTCTAAGTCTTCTATTTGCTGTCGCAGGGATTCTGCATCTCTTGCCGCTTGTTGCAGCTGATCGGATGGGCTTGCCGTGCTTGATGGATTTAGCGCAGCAAGCCTCTGGGCAAAGTCTTCAATCTCTTCCTCAAGGTCAGCCTCTATATCAACGGAGAGATTAACCATGCCATTGCGGAGTACCCTATTGCTAGTTTGCATCTCTTCACGAATCGGGCGCAAATCTCTAGTTGCTTCCTGAGCCTGAGACATTAAGCGCTGATCATCGTTATCGCCACGAGCGATAATTGCTCGAAGCATGTCTTCTATCTCCTCGAGGTCTTTTTGCTGTTGCTGCTGCAACTCTATCAACTCTTGCATATCACCATCGTTACGGATTTCCTGACGAGTCTGACCTAAGCCTTGCTCTCTTGTTGTTTCCTGCAAAGCATCTTGTAGTTGCCGTTGTTTTTGCAGCAGCTGTTGACCACGCTGTCCGAGGTTTTGCGCTAATTGATTAACTGAACGATCAGATTGCTCATTCAATTCTCGCTGTTGTTGTCTTAAATTTTCTAGAGCCTTTTGACTACGTGCGGCTGCTATAGAAGCCGTTTCACTCTCCGATGCTTCCTGCATTTGTTGTGCTGCGCGCTCCAGAGCTGTTTGCTGTTGTTTTTGACCGCCACTCGATGAAGAGCTACTGGAAGCCTGTGACTGGGAGGATGGCTGAGATTGTGACTGGGAGCTCTGTTGCTGCGACTGTGACATCTGCTGAGCTAATTGCCCCACTTCGCGACTCAACTGCTCCTGCTGACGCATAAGCCGCTCAAGCTCACGACGCTTTTGTTCTTCGGTCATCTGTTCTTCACGCCGAGCTAAATTTCGTTGTGCTCGAGTAAGGCCTTCTTGACGTCGCGCTAATTCTTCAAGTTTGTTTGCTTCTTCTGAATTCTGAGCACCACCTCCACCACCAGGACTGCTTGGGGTTTCATAGCGGTTTTCAAGTTGACCCATTTCCATTTCAAATAATTCACGCAGATCTTCACGCTCTTGTTGAGCTCCACCGCCACCGCCACCGCCACCGCCTTGCTGCATACTAATTTGGGTACGGTTAATATTGGCTTCGGCTTTTAAGATGTATTGCAGTGCTAATTGTTCTGGGCGAAGGGCACTGGTGACCTGTTCGAGATCTAATTCTCCCGCTGCCAAATTCATCTGCTCTATAGCCAGGGATAAATTCTCTACAGCAGAGTCATAACTATCGTCAGAAAAATTTAATCTCTCTGCCAAGCGATCGATGGACATGCGAGCTCGCCCGGTAGCCTCTTTTTGTGATTCAGCGATAATTTCAGCATCTGCGGTAAAGTCTTGTGCAGTAACCTGGTTCTGCCTGTTCTTTAGTTTCCAAGTTGCTGCAATGATATCTTTTTGCACAGCTACCAGTGCGCTGCTATCACCACCGCCTCCACCGCCGCCAGCACCTTGTCCACCTTGCGCGCCTGAGCGCCTGAATTCTTGATCTGTTGGTATTACTTGGAGGAAATAAATGTCTGAAATGACTTCGTTCGGGCCTTCAATGTCATTGTTGTCTGCAAGAGTGAGAAAGTAGCTAACAAAATCCCCTGGCTCTACATCGAGGTCTTCTAGATAAATTAGTTCATTTCCGGATACTGAGAGAACATTTAGCTCAGGCAGAAAATTGACTTCCACCTCATCTGCCCCGACAACGCTATAGTTCAAATTGAAACGACTGAGGCCATAATCATCGGTGGCATTTATTTCCAATACGACCTCTTCCAAAGGCATAACATCTTCATCCTTACCTGGCCGAATCAATTCCAGTTCTGGAGGATTGTCGTCAATCGAACGAATGAAGTAGTCAAGCGGATTCGCACTTTCAAGATTAGAAAAATCTGCCGCAGCAATACGGTAAACGCCATCTTGGTTAACGGTAAAACTCGCGATGCCTATATTGCCATCTATATCTAGTTGTAAGTCTGCATAAGGTGAGAGGGGATCCAGTCCTTCATCGTCATTAGAAAAACTCTCTTCAAATTGCAGATTGGCAGTGGCAATAGCTTTGTTGAAAGTAACGGTTAATTCAATATTTGTTCCCTCGGGCACAATTATATCGCCGCTGTCTTCTTCGATTGCATCCTCTATACCGGTGTAGTCTGGATAATCGTAGGCGATATCAATTTGTTCTACCTGCGGCAAATCAAAGAGTGAAATTCTATGCTGTGTGGAATTTTGCTCTCCCCGCTCAATAAAACTGACATAGTAAGTAGTGTCCTCTTCTAGCGAAGGAATATAATAGCTAAATGAAGCGCTCTCACTGCCACTGCCATCACGGACCATGGAGTAATCCCTCCAGTTCACATTGTCGTCTTGCAAACGTAGATTAATTGATCCTGGAACCGCATTGCTGACTCGAGCAACAATAGTTACACCATCACCTCGCTGCATTTCGATATCGCCCGGCTCAATGCTGATTTCAATGTCAGGCAAAACCTCTATCAATACAATAGGTTCACTAATAGCGAAAGGCCAGATCAAACGACTACCTGCTGAAAACAAAGCATCTGATGATAAAAATGCCACAGCAACTATAGCTACTACCGAAGCGGCAGAAGCAAAACTAATCCAGGAAGCTTTGGAGGGAGTTACTGTTTCTACTTCGGCTTGCTGTTGCTGCACATGTTCTTGCGCATCCCGCCAAAGTTGTTGGATAAATTGCTGGGAGACACCTCGACGACCATTAGCTAAATCGTCTTCGGTAAACTCTAGGGAAGTAAGAAGACGTTGTTCGAAGTCAGGAATATGATCTTCGACATAGTGAGCAAGGCGACGATCATCGGTATGACTTCGTCTTAGCACCCGGGCAAATTGCCAAAGCAAAAGAACAAATCCAAAAACTACAATAGTGAAGAGAGCAATTGCTCCCTGCTTGTCCAGTTTCAACCAGACTGCCAATATTGCAATCGCTAGCGTAAACAGCGCGACGAAAATAACAAAGAAGCTACTCTGTTTCAGAATAAATAAATTACTCCGACGGCGTCGAAGATTTTTAAGAGTTTCTCGCAAACTATCGAAAGTGGGAGACGACATAGAGGCTCTTCTGTCCAAAGTGAATGATTATCTACCCAAGCCTACTTGTTCTTATAGCGTTTGCTTATAAATTGAACAGTAAACAGCCTAAACTTCGGTGGCAAAAAAGCCTCTCTCAACGTCGACCATAACGTCAACAATTGATCATACAAATCAGTTCGAATAACGCTCAAACTCAGGGCTATTTGACCCACCAAGACAGGCAGATTGCTACAACTGTGCGACGCTAACTATCCCATTAACCCACCCAGAAAAGCAAGACCTTATAGGCGGCAAATAGGACAAAGTTTTAGTTAAATAGGATAGTCAGAAAGAAGGCAGAATCTAACCCAAAGTTGGCTATACTTAGACAGTTTTATAGGACGGCTGGAAGCGGGATGTAGAATCTTGCACTTGATTCAGTCTGTTGAAACCCCCATCTCTTCGGGTCGGTAATATGCTGAATCTTTAGGAAAAACCCGAATGTTACTGGCAGTTACATCTGTGATCAGATCGTTCAAATTTCGATGATTGGCGATATCTCTTAAAGTAGTACTAGTTGGTTGTGGGATAACTATATTTTCAGCTTCCGCTTCAGCAAGGGCGTCACTGGGGCTAATCCATCGATGATCGAGAATCTCATCATTATCTACTGTTACATTGACCATGGCAGTCAGAGGATAGATAAAGAACCAAGTGCAAAATCGTCGCGGTTGCTTTGGCGGAGTCGTCCAATGGGCAGTGTGAATTAATAACTTCTCGTCAATATCGATGCCTGCTTCTTCTTTAGTTTCACGCACAGCCGCCTTCAAGGCGGCTTGATACTCAGATCCAGACTCACTGTTCTCGAAATCAGCGGCGTCCACCCGCCCACCTGGAAATACCCAATGCCCCCCATGAAAAACCAAGCGCGAATTTCGTTGCACCAACAAGACTTCAATATTATCGCTTGTTGCAGTTTCACGCACCAAGACTACCGTTGCAGCTGGTACTGGCTCTAATTCACTCATAAGAATCCTTGAAATTTATTTATTATGCATCAGCTTTGACTTGCTACGCGAACCAGTCCTCGGAACAAGGAGCCGATGCAGGTATATTGCCAGACGCCAAAGCAAAGCATAGAATCGCGCCTGCCATCAATAGACAGAAGCTATCGCGCCTTCCGGGACCAAAAAAACAAGTCCCGGCACGGCACCAAAGCTTCGATATTTGTTTATATAGTTTATAGTTTCGGCATTCACCAGCAGAGTGTGAACTAGTTATTAACGTAGAATATGAGATCCGCTTACACCTATAATACAAGAGAATGAGGAAATAGCATGACGATGAATTTTGAAGACCGCGTTGCCATAGTCACCGGTGCAGGCGGAGGTCTGGGTAAACAACATGCCTTGGAACTAGGTCGCCGTGGAGTAAAAGTCGTAGTTAATGATTTGGGCGGCGGTGTTGATGGCTCCGGATCAGGTACCGCAGCCGAATTAGTCGCTGAGGAAATTAACGCTAACGGAGGCGCAGCTGTCGCCAACTCTGCCTCAGTCACCGACCTTGATGCGGTAAAGGCAATGGTTGAAAACACCATGGAAAAATGGGGTCGAATAGACATTCTAGTTAATAATGCCGGAATTTTACGCGATAAAACCTTTGCAAAACTTGAATTGGATAATTGGCACGCCGTCCTAGATGTGCACTTAACCGGAAGCGTAAATACCACCAAGTGTGTCTGGCCAATAATGATCGAACAAAATTATGGACGCATAGTAATGACCACTTCCACATCGGGCTTATTCGGAAATTTCGGACAAAGTAATTACGGTGCTGCAAAGCTTGGCTTAGTAGGCTTCATGAATACACTAAGAGCAGAAGGGGCAAAATATAATATTTTTACAAACTCCATCGCTCCTATTGCCGCGACGCGTATGACCGAGGATTTGCCGGGTTTCGAAGACAGCGCCGAAAAACTCGCGCCTGAGCTGGTAACCCCTGCTGTCGTATTCCTGTGCAGTGACCACGCTCCCAACGGACGAATTATTCAAGCTGCTGGAGGAAGATACTATTCTGCGGATGTCAGGGAGAACGTAGGTGTCGATCTCGGGCTAAATGCCACTGTGGAAGATATTCAAGAAAATATTGAAACCATATTAGACATGGCTTCCAATAAAGGAATTCTGGAAAGAACTCACCATCGGTAAATCCCTTCCAAGGGCTAGTATTCCTATATAACTCTAATCAGGAACAGTCGATCAGTCAGCTTTAGCTTGATCGGCTGCTACCTGTACAATTGATGCTCGCTCCTTAATCAAACCCAATAATGCCGATAGCTCTGGGTATTCTACATACAGATCCCATGCCAATACTTTCTTGCAAACCTGAGTTACCGGCCCTAAAGAATAGATCAAATAGAGATCTGCGTAAGAAAATTCAGCACCCGCCAACCACGGACCATATTTTGCAATTTTTGCCAGAGAGATAAATCCTTTTTCTAGTTGCGCTTTCACTTCCGCCTTCAGTTCATCAGTTGCAGGCCTGCTAAAAAAAGCGTCACCATATAAACGCCGGCCAGGTAATTCAATGTATAACTCCAGATGCCGCATTAGTTCCTGAACTTTAGCTTTGGCAAAACTATTCGCGGGATAAAGCGAAGCTCCGGCACCAACAGAATCGACATAGTCAATTATTACACTAGTCTCGGTAATAAAGCCCTCGTCTGTTTCCAGACAGGGAACTTTGCCCATGGGACTTTTCTGCAGAAAATCAGAATCTTGATTTGGTAAAACATGCACCTCTTTATATCCAACATTATTCTCAAGCATAGCTGCCTTAACCATGTTGTAATAATTACTATAAGTCATTCCGTGTAATTTAATTGTCATATCTTCCTCAAATAAAATATTCTGTTACTTTAAAATTCCTGAGCCAATAATAAATCACCGAACCTCAAACACCAAATTGAAGAGCGAAGATCTAATAAAGGAACAACACTAACCAGCAGCCTTCAATTTGCAGAAATTCACTACGTTACTTTAATTGGCAATAGGATCAAAAACATTTCTATGAATAGCATTTCTACTAATAAAATAGGCCGCGAAAGCAATGAAAATGCTACAGCAAAAAAGATATTGTTGCTATCAGCCTACGATGCAGAAAGCCATAAGCTTTGGCGACAGCGCTTGGCCTCGTTGCTGCCACAATTTCAATGGGTTCATTTAAGCCTTCCGCCGCGAAATTTTACTTGGAAAATACGTGGCAATAGTCTCCTGTGGGCACAGAGCGAGCGAGAGCTATTAGAGCAGCACTATGATCTATTGCTGGCAACATCCATGGTAGATCTCGCTTCATTGAGAGGATTTATTCCATCTCTTAGTTCGATACCTAGCATCGTATATTTTCATGAAAACCAATTTGAATATCCGATCGACAATAAACGCAAAGAAAGAAAATTCATTGACAATATTGAACCGAAACTAGTTCCTATTTACTCAGCACTGTGTGCTGATAAAATTCTTTTCAATAGTAACTTTAATCGCGACAGCTTTCTTAAAGGTGTCAGGAAACTTTTTAGAAACTTACCAGACAAAATACCGGAAACAACCTACGAAAAACTTCATAAGAGCACGGTGTTGGCTGTTCCTATCGGACAGCAAGAAATTCTTAATTTCTTAGCTAAACACCAACAAGAGCAGGCTAATGAAACATCCCGCAATCAACTAACCTCGGATGAATTGAAGGTGGTTTGGAATCATCGCTGGGAATATGACAAAGGCCCGAGCTTGTTACTCGAGGTGTTGAGGATTTTGGTTAAGCGACAACTGCCCATTGTTTTGCAGCTTGCGGGGGAAGAATTTCGGCACTCCCCTATGGAATTCAAAGAAATCCGCACTTTGATAAGCAAACAAGCCCGCTATTCAAAATTTCAGAGTATTCAATGTGGCTATGTGGAGGATCAGTCGACTTACTATAGATTACTATGTAGTACCGATGTAGTGCTTTCTACAGCACTACATGATTTCCAGGGGTTGGCCATACAAGAAGCCAGTTTGGCAGGCTGCACACCTCTTGTACCCAATGACCTATCCTACCCTGAATATTTTCCCACAGCGTTTCGTTATCATAGGTGCGAGCAGGACACGCAATCAGCTGCAAATATCATAACGCGTTTGTTAAATTGGCAGAAATTAAAGAGTATAGGAAACAAATTACCAAAAGCTGAATTGCCCGAACTTGCCGATGAGAAACTTAGTGAACATTATGAAAAAACGTTCTTACCGCTGATGATGGCGGTAGAAGATTAAAGAACTAATCTACCCGTTCCAGCAAGGGGAAAACTATTTCCTGATCAATCTGAATTCGATTGAAGTCCAAAGCAGGATTGTACTGACGTAATAACCACACTGGAGTGGAGTAGCGTGACCGGGCGATGCCGCCAACATTGTCACCGGGTCGTACTTTGTATTGTTCAACATTCTGAATTCGATAATTACTGAAGAACGCACTTTGTAAAGTGGAATGAAAATCTCGTCGCATTAGTTCGAACTCCGCTATATTTACCTGGGAAAAATCTAAGGTAATCCGATCACCAATAATCACTGGATCCCGGTAAGCCATATTATTCAGTCTGCGCAAATCCCAGGCGCGAATACCCAACCAATCTGCATAGTGACCCAATGTTTCCGAAGCCTGTATCTCAACTGAATTGTTACTGGCGACCATATAGTCTGATGGGTCTGCAGAAAGTGATTCACTGAGCTGTTCATTGTTCTGCGCCGCGTCAAATAAAGGATCGAGCGCTTCGGCGATCTCTTCCTCTGGCGTAACAGCTGCCTCCAATTCTTGGTTGTCTGGCAACACTGCAGCTGGCGGAAGAGTTTCCTCTATAACGGCAGCATCAGTTAGCGGACTAAAAGCCACGCCTATATTCAATGCTAACTGGACTGGAGCAGGAGATTCATTTTCTCTGGAAGCTATACTGCTTGCGTCTGTGGGCTCAACCTCAGATTCATCTTCCAAGAATTGGAGTTCCGTTGGTGGCACTGACGAAGAATTCGTGTCAGTAGCCGCTACCTGAACCCCATCGGACTGGAATCCTGGCAGACGAATCTGTTGACCTGGAAAAATACGATGGGGATCCGCGATGCCATTGCTAGTCAATAGCTCTTGCTCAGTCACTGCAAAGCGAGCGGCTATAATTGAAACCGTATCGCCTCTGCCCACTGTGTAGAGCCCATCACTGGGTATCGATCTTATCGAATCAGCAACTCCGGCAATTTGTGCTGCTCTGCCATTTTCTTGCGGAAGCAAAAGCCGCTGGCCTATCTGAATTCGATTTCTACTAGTCAATTGATTTAATGCCACCAACCGGGTAACCGATGTGTTGAATCTACTAGCTATTACTGAAAGGCTATCCCCCCGCTCTACTATGTAGGCAACATCTGGTGTTTGGATACCAAACTTAAAATCATTTGGGATCATCGCCAGCAAATTGCCGGAAGCCACTGCTTCACGTCGCACTTTTACTGTGAATCCGCTGGGGATACGTTTGTTCCCTTCCCAGACAGCTGGGCGTAGAGCTGGATTATCAGCTTGTAGTTGTTCCAGGCTAATTCCGACGGAACTGGCAAAGACTTGGGCATCGATGAAGGCGTCAATTTTAATTTCACGAAAATCTGGTGCTGGATCTAAACGGAAATCTCCAAAATATTCCCGAGCATTATTCTCTACTTCTAACACCGCCAGAAATTGTGCATAAAAATTCCTTGAGGCAAATCCAAATGATCTCCCCTTATAATTAGCGATAATTTTTTCGATGTCGGTAGTTTCAGTTTGCCTTACCGCACGGGCGATTCCGCCAG
>TARA_B110000438_G_scaffold4135_2_pt1 | contig 13875 bp, 17 predicted proteins | sample TARA_B110000438 | Tara Oceans TARA_B110000438 (sample SAMEA4398413) | marine metagenome | biome: Polar Biome; feature: [MES] marine water layer (ENVO:01000295) within the mesopelagic zone...; material: water (ENVO:00002006), including particulate matter (ENVO:01000060) such as...... | reverse complement strand
CAGCTCTAGATATAATTTTACCTAAGTCTTGCCAACCATCAGATTGCGCTAATGACTTAAGATTTCCTGTAGAAATACTGGCACTAGAAATGTTATGACATTTACTCACATTAAGACGCTCACCATTTAGCCATGCCCCTTTATTTAATTCAGCATAAATTAGCTCGTTAAACATAGTTCCATTTGAAACACCTAAAATTATCCTACCTTTATACATAAGAGCAATTTGAGTAGAAAAGAATGGATAACCTCGGATAAAGCTTTTAGTCCCATCAATGGGATCAACCAACCACAAGAAATCCGCTTCCTTATTTTCTTGTGGCGTTTCTTCGCCAAAAAACCCATGCTCTGGGAACTCTGACAACAGAATTTCCTTGATAGCTTGCTCGCACTCAACATCGACTTGAGTAACCGGCGTCATATCTTCTTTAATAGAAATCTCAAAATTTCCATTGAAAAATTTTTTACTGATTTCAGCCGCTGCGATGGACGCGTCAACCGCAATAGATAACTCTTTTGATGTATTCTCAGGAAGTGAAAAACTCACAATATCTCTCCTATAAAAGCATTACTATGACGCTAACTAAAAAAAGAAACAAGATAGTTGACAAACTTTAATTCACACAATAAAGTTCGCTTGTATTTAGTGAATCTAGGAAGGCATTTTCTTAGATGAACGGGAATTCAGTTATTGTAATAATTAAGCAAAATCTGAAGCTGCCCCCGCAACGGTGATCGAGATAATTTTTGACCCCTTTCATATTAATTTTGAAAGAGCCACTGCGAATTATAATGTAGTTTTAAATACATATTTTTCGCGGGAAGGCGTCAAAAACAGGAAATTTTCCACTCGTCAGCCCGGAGACCGGCTAAATACTAAGTAATGAATGATGCGGCGGGCATTATTGGGAACACTATGATCTTGGTACTTCATTGTAAACCCTATTTACCCTCCAAATATTCACTTAATTAATATTTTTAAACGTATGCGGCGGGCATATAAGAAGGGTTAACTATGTATATTTCTTGGCAATTAATTTTAGTCTTATTAGTCAGTTTTCTTAGCTCAATATCTCTCAGGGCTGAAACCAATAATATTGATACCATCGTGGTTACTGCAACACGATCAAACATTGCTATTGAGGATGCTATGCTCCCAGTGACCATTATTGGCCGCGACCAAATTGAACAGTCTTTGGCCAGAGACATCGCACAATTACTTCGGTTCGAGGCGGGGCTTGATATCGGAAGAAATGGCGGACCAGGTCAAACTACTTCATTATTTCTTCGAGGAACTGAAAGTAATCACACGCTAGTTCTCGTCGATGGTGTACGAATAAATCCTGGAACTATTGGTGGGGCAGCCCTGCAAAACATCAATCCAGATGTTATTGAACGAATTGAAATTGTAAAGGGGTCAAGGTCTGCGTTGTACGGTACCGATGCCATCGGTGGGGTCATCAACATTATCACACGAAAAGTTAATTCAAGTTACATTGAAAGTGGTTTTGGTTATGGCATGTATGACACTAAGAATCGTAAATTAGATATAGGTTATAACATTGATTCAACTGAGATAGGATTATCAGTTAATTCAAATAAAACAGATGGTTATAAGATTCGTACTGACAGTGATATCAAACGTGGTTATGAAAACCTTAGTGCAAATTTTCATATCGGGCAAAACTTTCAGAACAGCGATATTACTTTAAGACATTGGCGGTCGTCAGGAAAAGTAGAGTATCTTGATTTTTTTCTCACTCCTATAGATCAGGATTTTGTCAATGAAAGTTCAGCTATTGAGATAAATAACAGTTTCAATAATCAAGTACAAAGTAAAGTGATCATCAGTCATGTACAAGATGATATAAAACAAAATCAGTCAACTGCTTATGTATTCTCAAAAAGAGATATTTTTGACGGACAAATAAGTATGGTTTCTGGTAATCATCATCTCACTGGAGGTCTGTATATCAGTGACGAAGAGGCTTCTAGTTTTGCATGGGGCTCAGGTTTCAAAAAAGATACGCAATCAAATGCCATATTTATCCAAGATAATATTACTGAAGGAAATCATCGCGTCTTTATCGCGGCCCGACTAACTGATCATGAAACATTTGGCGCAGAAACTGCCTGGAATGCTGAATATGGTCTTAATATAAATGATCAATGGTCTATTAATGCATCAGCAGGACATGCTTTTAGGGCTCCAGATGCAACTGATCGTTATGGTTATGGTGGGAATATCAACCTAAAACCGGAGGCATCCGATGACCTACAATTCAATGCGGCGTATAGACCAAACGACAATCTTACCTATCGTATAGAATTATTTGATACACAAATTGAGAATCTTATTGAATATGATTTTGCTAAAGATAAAATGCTGAATATAGGTGAGGTCAGTATGCGGGGCATGCAATTAAGCTATAAATTCATCAACGAAAAATACTCCATAAGAGCTGATTACATAAGCCAAAAAGCTAAAAATGATATCAATAAAACTTTGCTTCTTCGTCGTCCGAAACAAAGTTTCACTCTAAATATAACTAGAAAAATACAAAATTTCGACTTTGGACTATCTTTACTTGCAAGTGGTGAGAGGAAAGATTTTGGAGTAACCTTGCCTGGCTATGCAATTGTTAATTTAACTGGTCAATTTAAACTTAATGAAAAATGGACAGTTAACACACAAGTTGAAAATATATTAGACAAACATTACGAAACAGCGGCAAAATATAAAATGCAAGGTAGAAGTGCATTTTTTGATATAACTCGTCGTTGGTAGTGAAAAGAGCAGTAATTATGGGAAACAGGCTAAGTAAAATCTACACAAAAACCGGAGATGATGGAACGACCGGCTTGGGTGATGGTAGCCGAGTAGACAAAGATGATTTGAGGGTAGAAGCCTATGGCACGGTCGACGAAGCCAATAGTGCCATAGGAATTGTTCTCACCATGCCTGCAGTGACAGATTTTATGGAAAACTGTTTAACCAATGTTCAGCATGATTTATTTGAACTCGGTGGGGAACTCTGTATTCCCGGCCATAAAGCAATCACAGAATCATTTATTACTCGATTAGAAGCAGATTTGGACTTTTTGAATCAAGATTTACCTCCATTAAAAGACTTTATATTACCTGGCGGTGGACCGGGAGCTGCTGCTTGTCACTTAGCAAGAACCATTGTAAGAAGAGCAGAAAGACGAACGCTCAGTCTAAAAAAAGTAGATGCAGTGCGAGAAGAGGTAATTCGCTATCTCAACCGACTTTCAGATTTACTTTTTGTTATTGCAAGAGTATTGGCGCGAAGCGAAAATGGAAAAGAAGTATTATGGTGTCGTGAAAATTAAATGCAAATTATAATAAATAACAACAGTTGATAAGGCATTGGATAGGGTCTAAATTGATTTAATATCCTCAAAACGCTTCATTCGACTCTGTTCTAATTTTTGGCATATTTCTTGACCCGCTTTTATCAAATTTGAAGTTGACCGCTCAAGTCGATCAGCGTTAATAGTGTATAGATTCTGTAATTGATTGGCTCTTATTCCTGGCCATCTTACCCATAATTCGAATTTATTCTTATCTGGGTCACTTGTAGTAGTTAAGATAACTTCAGGGTCCCTTATTATTACCGATTCAATAGATACGGATGGCGCGAGTTGAGGCAAATCAGTAAAAATATTAATACCGCCACACACCTGAATTAACTCACTGATATAATGGGATCCTCCCACAGTGAATAGCGGCCTTTCATCTATTTGGAAAAAAACACGAATACTGTCCTTAGTTTCATAACCTTCTTTTAACTTCATTAAATCTTTAAGATAAGTATTGGCAATTATTTTTGCTTGTTCTTGTTTACCAAGTATCTCTCCTAAAAATTTATATGCTAAAGGAATATCCTTTAAATGATTTGATTTAACTACCTCGACTCGATAACCAAAATTCCTCAGTTCGTCAATAATTCTTACTGGTGTACCATCTTCCCAAGCAAGAATAATATCTGGACGTAATAGAGCTATTCGCTCTAAATCTAGCATAAATGCATCTCCGATTTGCGGTAATTGCAATATCGCTTTAGGGTGATTACTGTATGCACTGACTCCAACTAACATATGCTCTGCCCCTAAATCATAGACCATCTCTCCCAGATGAGGTGACAGAGTAACAATTTTTAATGCTTCAGTTTCTTTAAAATAAATGACTCGCGTTTCATGATCGCCATCACAAGCCATAAGAAAGAAACATAACAAGATAGTGGAATACAGATATCTCATTATTTTACCAAGCTAATATCGGCTGATTGCTCATTATCCATATATTCATATAATTTAAACCAATCAAAAGAAGGACCTGGGTCTGTTTTTCTAGTGGGAGCTATATCGCTGTGTGCGACTATTTTACGTGCATCGATGATTGGGTAAAAATGCATCAAACTTTGAGCAACTTTTACAAGGCATCTATATTGTAATTCAGTGTAGTCGATATGATCCTGCCCTTCTAACTCAATACCAATAGAAAAATCATTACAATTACTTGTACCTTGATAACAGGATGAACCCGCATGCCAAGCGCGTTTATTCAAAGGTACAAATTGGGACAATATCCCATTACGATCGATTAATAAATGCGAAGAAACTTTTAAATCCTTAATACTTTCGAAATAACTATGTTCTTTATGGTTCAGTCTATTTAAAAAAAAATCTTTTATATTATCGTTCATAAAATCACCGGGCGGGAGACTGATTCCGTGTATTACAATGATTTCTGGTTTAATGCCAATTGGACGATCGTCTTGATTGGGTGACGCAAAGTATGTTATTCCTGAGAACAGAAAATTATCGGGCGTAACTTCGAAAATCTTCGTTTTATTTATGCCTAATTTTTTCATTTATTTATAAATGATATAATAGATGAGTTCTATTATATATTTCTAAATAAAAAAGCTATTAAAAAATAAGGTATTAGTAATACCAAGTCTATCAAAATTTTATGAAATAAAACTATGCTGGAAATATTATGAGTAAATTAAAATTGAAAATAGGAGTGGTAATGGATCCTATAGGTTTAATCAGTCCAAAAAAGGACAGTTCTCTTGCAATGTTATTGGAAGCAAAAAAACGTCATCATGAAATCTACTATATGGAGCAAAAAGACTTACGTCTAATAAAAGGAGAAGCTAAAGCGAATGCTTCAATTATCGATGTTCATGATGATGATGCGTCTTGGTTTAATATAAAAGAAGAAGCCGCTATAAATTTAGCAGATCTCGATGTAATTTTGATGCGCAAAGATCCGCCTTTTGATATGGAATTTATTTATACTACTTATATTCTAGAAAGAGCTGAAGATCAGGGTGTGTTAGTAATCAATAAACCCAATGCGCTAAGGGATATGAACGAAAAAGTCTATACAGCTTGGTTTCCTGATTACGCACCTACCACTTTAATCACTCGATCCATGTCTGAAATAAAATCATTTTTAGAAATCCACAACAAAATTGTTATAAAACCGCTTGATGGTATGGGCGGAAAATCTATATTTGTAGTCAAGCAAAGCGATAGGAATGCCAATGTTATAATTGAAACACTCACAGACTATGGTTCACGCTTTGCTATGAGTCAGGTATATGTGCCAGAAATAAAACAAGGTGATAAACGCATCCTTTTGATTGATGGTGTTCCCGTTCCATATTCCCTTGCAAGAATACCTTCAGCAGATGATAACCGAGGTAATCTAGTAATGGGAGCTACTGGTGAAGGAAGAGAATTAACCAAACAAGACAAACTTATATGCGAAAAAATAGGTCCTGTGCTCAGGGAAAAAGGAGTGTTATTTTGCGGTATCGATGTAATTGGAGATTATCTGACTGAAATTAACTCAACCAGTCCTACTGGAATCAGAGAGTTGGATAATATTTATAATATTAATATCGCAGGATTAATGTTTGATGCAATTGAAAAAAAATTAACGCAATAAGCTTTGTATGCCATCCAATAATAATGTGATTATTGCTTTTGATTTTGGCCATCGTAGAATTGGTTGTGCGGTTGGCCAAAATATTACAAATACAGCTACTCCATTGGGTACTATAAAAAATTCTGAAGCTGGACCAGACTGGGAGAGAATAGAAACATGGATAAATGAATGGAGGCCAGCAATGCTTGTCGTTGGGCTTCCAAATCATGCAGATGGATCAAAATCTCAGATCACCGTTGATGTTGAAAAATTTATTTCTGAATTACGCATTTTCAAAATATCCATCGAAACTATTGATGAAAGATATACTTCCATCGAAGCCAAAGAGATACTTAAAAATGAACGTCAATTGGGTTTACGAAAAAGAATACAAAAAGAAATGATTGATGCAACTGCTGCCACCCTCATTGCAAAAAGATGGTTGAATAAAAAGAGTTAAATTTACACCACAAACCAAGTAGAATAGTTACATATATTAGTAACCAGGCAAGTTAATGCTCTCTGATTCGATAAATGAATCTTCGAAACAACTCACAGAAGACGGCAAACTTCGTCATTTAGTCAGCCTTGAGAATCTAGACAAAAATATTCTTATGAGACTTCTTTTTGAAGCTCAAGAATATACACAATTCAAAAAATTACCCGATAGAATCATTAATCACAATCAAGAGCATACCATCGCAAATTTATTTTTTGAGCCGAGTACGAGAACGCGTGCCTCATTCGAAATCGCTGCAAATCGCTTAGGATTTAATGTCATCAATTTTGATATCGAAAACTCTTCTGGGAAAAAAGGGGAAACAATTCTAGATACAGTAATGACCCTTAAATCTATGGGTGTTGACACGCTGGTAATAAGGCATAAAGAAGCTGGGATTCACGCTCAACTGGTTCAAGACATTGGTGATAAATGCATAATTGTTAATGCTGGAGAAGGACATATATCACATCCAACTCAAGGATTACTTGATCTTCTTACCATACAACAAGAAAAAGAGGCTTTTGAAGATCTTACAGTAACCATTGTGGGTGATATTGCACACTCAAGAGTCGCGCGCTCTGCTGCACAAGGACTGACTGCTATGGGCGTGAAAGAGTTAAGATTGGTCTCACCGAAAGAATTTATGCCCAGTAAGAAACTGACCTCGATATCTAAACATTTCACTAATCTTGATGAGGGTCTTAAAAATGCAGATGTAGTGATGGCTTTGCGTATTCAACATGAAAGAATGGAGGATAAGAATAATATTAATCTAGATAATTATATAAAAAATTACAGAATTACTCATAAAGCTATGAGAATAGCAAAGCCGGATGCGATTATAATGCATCCGGGTCCAATGAATCGAAATGTTGAAATTGAATCATCATTAGCTGATGGAGAGCAATCAGTAATTTTGAGACAAGTTGCAAATGGGGTTGCGGTGCGAATGGCGCTATTGAATCAATTGACAAAAAATTATGAAGCACAATGAGCGTAAGTAACAAATCACATCGTGGTACAATCTTTATCGAAGACGCCAGGATTGAATCCATGGAAGTTCATGCAGAAGATCAATTTATTATTCGTCTGTATTCGCCCAAATGTGCAAAAAAAGCTCTCCCAGGAAGCTTTGCTCATATTCAATGTGATAATGAAATACTCATGCGGCGACCTTTATCTATTATGAGAGTAAACGCGGAAGATGGGTGGATTGAGATTTTATTTAAAATCGTTGGTGATGGTTTGAAAGCACTAAGTAAAAAAAAAATAGGCGATGTACTTAGCTCAATCGGCCCAATAGGCAATGGTTTTTTACCTAATGAAAAAAGACCAAAAACTTTATTGATTGGCGGAGGCGTGGGAATACCACCAATAATCTTTTTGGCAGAAATACTAAAAAATGACCAACAATGGGACCCTCTTGTCATCATGGGATCCGAGATTCCTTTTCCTTTTAATATCACAAAAAGAGCGCAATCTATTTCATGGTTAGAAAAAAACATAAACGGAACAATGCCCCTTATGGAAGCATGGCAATTACCAGTAATTCTCTGCAGTCTGAGTGATATCCACGGCTCGTTTCGAGGATATGTTACTGGAATCGCAGATCGTTATCTTGATACTCTTGATCAATCTGAATTAGATAGAACTGAAATTTTCTCATGTGGCCCAATGCCAATGCTAGAAGCTGTAGCAAATTTAGCAAAAAAATATAACATACCTTGTCAGGTTTCTTTAGAAGAATACATGGCTTGCGCTGTTGGTGGTTGCGCGGGATGTACCGTACCAATAAAAACCAAACAAGGGATAGCAATGAAACGAGTTTGTGTCGACGGCCCAGTTTTTGAGGCAGCGAATGTTTTTTAACTGTTATATAAAAAATATATACTTTTAAAAACTAGATAAAAAATCTTCCATCTTCATAAAAATATTATGCTTAACATCAAAAAAAATCTATCGACGCTCAATAAAAATATAGTGGATGCTGCCAATGAATGTGACAGGGATGCCAAATCAATCTCCTTACTCGCGGTAAGCAAAAAACATCCTATTGCATTAATAAAAGAAGCACATGCGCATGGACAAAATCATTTTGGAGAAAACTTTGTACAAGAAGGTGTTGATAAGATTCGTACAATTAAATCGGATAAACTATGCTGGCATTTTATAGGTCATATTCAAAGTAATAAGACTCGAGTAATAGCCGAGCATTTTGACTGGGTTCATACCGTTGACCGCATAAAAATTGCTGAAAGGTTGAGTAAACAAAGGCCAATAAAAGCAACTTCCTTAAATGTGTGCGTCCAAGTCAATATAGATAATGAAATAGCTAAATCAGGTGTACATATGAGCGATTTAGTAAAACTATGCCAAGCAATTGATGAATTACCAAATTTAACATTAAGAGGTTTAATGTGTATCCCAGCAACTAGAGATAAATATAAAGAACAACGAAAACCATTTGCTGAACTTTATCAACAACAAAGATTACTCAATGAACATAATCTCAAACTAGATACTTTATCAATGGGTATGACCAATGATTTTCAGGCCGCCATTAAAGAAGGTGCAACAATTATTCGTGTAGGAACTGCACTTTTTGGTTCACGATGATATATATTAGCGTCTGAAGGAGGATAAAGATGATTAATAATAAAATTGCATTTATTGGTGGTGGAAATATGGCAAAAGCGATTGCTGGCGGCCTACTGAGAGGTGGAATGCACGCTACAAATATTTTTATATCCACACCAAAAGAAAAGCAATGCGAAGCATTAAGGGAAGAATTTTATGGTGTATATGTATCGACCGATAATAAAAAAATTAGCGATGCTGCCGAAATCATCCTGTTTGCAGTAAAACCTCAAATACTCAAATCTGTTTGCAAGGAACTGAAAGACAACATACAAAAATCCAAACCACTAATTATATCTATAGCAGCAGGTCCTAATATTGAAGATATCGATACTTGGCTTGGCGGAAATATGACTATTGTTAGAGTTATGCCCAATCAACCAGCGGTGATTGATCAAGGAATCTCAGCGTTATATGCAAACGATCGAACTCAACCTAAGAACCGTCTCTTGGCGGAGAAGATAATGTCAACTGTTGGTAAAGCCATCTGGTTAGAAAAAGAAAGTCAAATGGATGCTGTAACAGCCATATCCGGAACTGGCCCAGCCTATTTCTATTTATTGATTGATATAATGATTGATGCAGCAATAAAAAATGGGATGAGTGCAGAGATTGCGAGAGACCTCGCGGTAGAGACTGCCAGAGGCGCCTCAGCTCTTTCTGCTTCCTCAGAAGAAACGATGGCATCCATGATTGAAAGAGTTCGCTCACCCGGTGGAACTACCATGGCAGCATTTGAATATCTCGATTCTAAGGAAGCACGTAAGATTTTTACCGAAGCCATCGATGTGGCTAAAGAACGAGCCCAAGAATTAGCTAACGAAGCGAAACAATAAAATTCTATGACGTCAGCCCTATATTTTGTTTTTAAAACACTTGGAGAGCTTGTTCTCTTTGTTTTTATTTTAAGAGTTTGGTTGCCTTTATTTCGTGCAGATTTTCGTAACCCGATCTCACAAAGCATACTTAAATTTACCTCACCTTTCATTAATCCAACACGAAAATTTCTACCCTCAATAGGGCAATTGGATACAGCCTCTATTTTGATAACCTTTATCCTTCAATATTTACTTATCTTAATTTTATCCCTAATTTCAGACCAAGAAATTAGCAGTACAACGATGTTTATTGGCACGTTTCTTGAACTTTGTTTAACCAGTGCTAACCTATTCTTCTTCGCCATAATTATCCATATTGTTTTCAGCTGGATTGCACCGTCATCATATACACCGTTAAAAAATATAGTTGAAAATATTGCTGAGCCCTTATTAAAGCCATATAGAAATTTTTTTCGCCCAATAAGTGGCCTAGATTTGTCTCCAATTTTTGCAATTATCGCTATCCAGGCTGTTATCATTTTTATAAGAAATATCGCACCATTTCAGCTTTAAATTTATATTAACTATAAAATACTATGTGGGCTCTTAATCATTCATCTAAAAAATTTCTCGCTGGCTTAATACTATTAATTTTATGTGCTTGCGGAACTGAGCAGCAAAAAATACCACAGGCGCAAATTGCTAAACAAAATGCCTTCCAAATCGGTAAACATACGGTTTATCTAAGCACAAACAAAACCAACCGTCTCTCTGAAGCTATGGCTATTAAATATAACGTAGATAGAAAACAGAGTTTATCTATGCTGAATGTATCCATATTAAGAGACTCTGATAATAAATCCGTTACTGCAAAAATTGACATTGATATTAAGAACCTCCTGGGACAAAACAAAAAAATAACTGAGTTAACATTTATTGAAAATTCATATATTTCCTATGCCTTTATCTCTTCGATCTCTAATCAAGAAACGCTCCTTTATAAACTAAAAGTGTCTCCAGAGAATAAATACATGAAAAATATTCAGTACAGGGAAAAGTTCTATATCGATTAAATACCAATAAGATCTAAAAATAGTAAATATTTAGATAATTTTATTTGCATAAAAATTTGGATATTCTATGATGGTATAGTTCTAATTCTTCTTAGATAAAAAAATATATATCGGGATCAAAAAAGGTTGCTGCTAAACATGACTGGAAAAACTAATTCAAAAAAAACGGCGACAAAATCTGAGATATACAGTCAAATTGCAAATGATACCGGCTTAACAAAAAAGGACATTTCCGCCGTCTTTGATTCATTAACTGTCATTATCAAAAAAAACCTAAGCGGTCGTAAAGCGCCAGGTATGTTTACAATTCCTGGACTCATTAAAATTAAAATAATGCAGCGAGCTGCCACTAAAGCCAGAAATGGTACTAACCCTTTTAATGGTAAAGCTATGACTATTAAAGCCAAACCAGTCACGAAAGTCGTAAAAGTAGCTGCTCTTAAACGACTTAAAGATATGATTTAATCTATATTGGGTGCTTAACTTTTGATTCAATAAAAGATTCAATCTCCATTCTTAATTTAATTAAACATCCATGAAAAAAATGAGTTGCTTCATCCAAAACAACCACAGTGGGTGATATTTTTAATGGCTTAAGCCATTGCCTAACAGTCTTAATCTGAATTAATTCATCTTGCGCTCCATGCACAATTAACCATGGACATCCCGGTTCATTTATAGCAAGCATATTTAAATTCGATAAAGATGGCGCAATACTTATTAAAGCAATTGGCTTATTGATGACTGCCGCTTGTATTGCAACTCCACCGCCAAATGAAAATCCACCTAACCAAACTGGCAAATCTGGATAATGATGCTGAACATATTTTATAACACAAAGCGCATCATCCACCTCACCTATTCCATCATCAAAAGTCCCTTCACTATACCCTACCCCTCTAAAGTTAAACCTAAGAACCATCAAATTCTTATTTAAACAAGCTCTTGAAATAGTATGCACCACTTTATTCTGCATCGTCCCGCCAAATAATGGGTGCGGATGACAAATAATAATGACACCCTGAACATTAATGTTGTCACTTTTCTCTGTGACAGCTTCAATATCACCAGAGGGTCCATTAATAAAAAAATTTACGCTTGAATAAGTTTTACCCATACTTAAGCCCTCAATACAGAAATATTTGTGTTTCACTTTAATCGAGATATTATATTACCTAGAAGAAGGAAATATTTTATATATAAATCTATCAGCATGAATGTACTAAATTTTAATCAAATTGATTCGTTAACATATATTTATATTTTAATTGCCTCTCTAATTATTACTCTTAGTCTTTTAATTAGATCTTACCAGAGATCTAAACGAAAGAATCGTGAGCTCGGGAAGATCAATCGCAGCCATCGTATACTTAAAAATCAAGTAAATAAGCTCTCTGCAAATATCAAAATGAACGCTGTACATAATAAAAAGATAAAATCATCAAATAAATATGATCAACAAGATCATCCTTCAGATAATTCACAAATAAAATCATTGAAAAATGAGTTAAGGCAATGGAAGCGAAGAGTACCTCCTTTGATTGATCGTTATAAAACATTGTCATTAAAGAATAAAAAATTAAACAATGAGTTAGTAGAAGTAAAACGTGTCATTGCGCTCAGTGAGGTCATGAATTCTCCGGATAAAACAAAAACGGTGATTAACTTAAACAACTATCGATCGCGAGAGAACCTTCAAGAAATTCGAGGTATAGGCCCATCCATCGAGAAAACGTTAAATCATTTTGATATTTTTCGTTTCAGTCAAATTGTAGCTATCAGTGATTATGAAATTGAGACAATTGCCAGGAAAATTAAGGGATTTAAAAGTCAAATATACCGCGAAGATTGGATTGGACAAGCAGAAATAATGGTTAGAAATAAAACCTCAGAAACAGAGCGATCAGATTAACAAAAGATAACTTTAATCTACCTCAATAAGATCAACCAGTTCGACATTAAATAACAACGTCGAATGAGGTGGGATTCCACCAAGCGATCTTTCTCCATACCCCAACTCCGGAGGAATAATTAATTCCTTAATTTCTCCTACAGCCATATTCATCACACCCAGTTCCCAGCCTTTTATCAAGGAGTCTACTCCAAGTCTAAATTCAAACGGTTTATCTCGATCTAGTGAACTATCGAATTTATGACCTTGGTTATTGATGGCATTCTCATCAAAAATCCATCCGGTATAATGTACAATTAATGTATCTCCATGACTCGCTGTTTTACCAGCCCCCTCAACGAGCATGCTTGTTATCAGACCAGATGCTTCATGATTATAATTTGATTCTTGCCTAACAAGATCAGCAGGTTGATCAGGTGAGCAAGCAATAAGAAATCCTATTAAAAACAGCGTTTTAATATTACAAAAGACTATCTTCATTTGGTTAAATATCATTTAACTTTATTCACCATCTTTAGCGTCAAAAGTCAGAGAAGCTGAATTAATGCAATACCTGAGTCCAGTCGGCTGAGGACCATCTTCAAATACATGGCCCAAATGCGATTCACATTCATTACAAATAACTTCCAATCCTGAATAAGTACCATCGGCTCTTTTATGATTTTCATCTTTTACTGCTTTGACGCGGTCACCGGCCAACACCAGAAAAAAACTTGGCCAACCGGTACCAGAATCGAATTTATGCTCTGAGGAAAAAAGTTCATTTTCGCAACAAATACATAGATACTTCCCATCCCTACTCTCCTTAAGATGCTCTCCTGTAAATGGTCTTTCAGTACCTTTATTTTGCGTAACAAAATACTGCTCAACAGAGAGCTCTTCTTTGAGTTTATTATTCTTATCTGTCATAGCTTAAATCTCAATTTTTATCTCTGATTGACCGCATTTTAATACAATCGATATCAATC
>TARA_B110000438_G_scaffold120965_1_pt1 | contig 13876 bp, 13 predicted proteins | sample TARA_B110000438 | Tara Oceans TARA_B110000438 (sample SAMEA4398413) | marine metagenome | biome: Polar Biome; feature: [MES] marine water layer (ENVO:01000295) within the mesopelagic zone...; material: water (ENVO:00002006), including particulate matter (ENVO:01000060) such... | reverse complement strand
GATGGATTAGAGGGGCATCGAGCCCAACAGTTTGAAGTGATTGATACCGCCGTAAAATATGGTCAAAAATATGTTGAGGAAAAAAATTCTTCGCAAGCCAGTTTATTTGGTGGTGGAGAGGGGCTAACCGAAGGTGTGCCCATGCCCGTGTTGCCATCTATAAATGAGTGGTCTCCAGAAGATTGTTTGACTCGCGAAAAAGATTTAATTGGATTCTATTTGTCCGGTGATCCATTAGAAAAATTCTATGATGACTTGAAAGAATTTAGCAATGTGGACATGGTAGATTTGCCTAATAAACTACCAGAGAAAATTAAAATTGGCGGTATCATCACCAATGTGAATCAGCGGTTTGATAAAAAGAATCGTCCATGGGCAATAGTGAGTGTAGATGGAATGCAAGGTAAGTCAGAGATTTTTGTTTTCAATGAATCTTATGAAAAATACCGAAGCCAGTTGGTGGTGGATTCAAAAGTTTTCATTATTGGATCTCCCTCAAATAGAGCCGATGATTCGGATGTGCTCAAATTTATTGGCGCGGATTTTTTCCCATTAGATCAAGTCCGTCATAAAATGAGTCGTGCAGTGAATGTACGATTTCCACATCCTTCTGCCAATGAAGCACTAATCGAAGAATTAAAAGAATTGGCCGGAACCCATAAAGGCCAATGTCATTTGGTCATCCATTTAATCACCTCTCGTGGAAATTCTCAACGTGTCCGTGCCAGTCGGATGAGAGTTACCTCTGCCCAAGAATTTGTGAAAAAATTACGCAATAGTTTTGGGGACTCAAATGTATGGATAAGCTCTTAATCATAATATGATTGCGGTGGTCCAACGGGTTAAGTCGGCATCCGTGGCGGTGGGCGATGAGGTCATCAGCAAAATTGACCTTGGCTACCTCATATTACTGGGAGTGGCAAAAGATGATTCAGAAGCAGATGCTCAATTTTTAGCCGATAAAATTTCCACCTTCCGAATTTTCCCTGATGGTGATAAAAATATGAATTTATCCATTCAAGATGTGAATGGTTCAATTTTAGTAGTGAGTCAATTTACACTCTGTGGCGATTGGCGAAAGGGACGTCGCCCCAGCTTTTCATCCTCCGCTCCACCTGAAATTGCAGAGACTTTATACCTAAAATTCTGTGAATTATTATCCATTCAAAATATAGATCTAAAAACAGGCCAATTTGCTGCCATGATGGATGTTGAACTCATTAATGATGGCCCCGTTACTTTTGTAATGGACAGCAAAGATAAATAATGATTATTCGTTCATGGTCACAAAAATTGGATGAAGCTCAAGCAATGTGTAGCATTGAAAATCTCATCGCTCACGATTTTATTCCAAATCCTCACGATATGATGGAGAATTGGAGCCTTCGAAATCAAGATTGCTATCATGATAAATTAGTGGCAGAAATTGATGGTCAAATAGTGGGCTGCATCCATATTGGACAAGGCCGAAAAGAGAATAGTCATATTTCATTTTTTGATTTATTTGTACATCCTCAGTTTCAGCATGAAGGTGTGGGAACCGCAATGTACAATGAATTTATTTCAAAAAGTAAATCTTTGGGCTGTACAAAAATAAATAGTTTAATTTATGACCATCCTAATTGGGCATCAGGAAAATCTTTTTTTGAGAAGCATAAATTTGAACATATATCCACAAATCGTGAGTATTCATTAGATCTGCAAAAGGCAGAGTTTTCACAATATGAAAAATTATTACTTGAGGTTTTGGATAAAGGATTTTTATTTGTCGAACCGGTGAAAGATAGACTCAATTCAGATTTGCATTATCAAAAGTTAGAGGAAATGCGATGGTCATATTTTCAAGATATGCCATATCCGGAGGGTATTACGCCAACTCGTGGGAATTATGATTTGTGGTTGAAGGAGCATAAACTCTTTGAAAAAAAACATTATGGTATCGAGCTGTTAATTTTAAATCAAGATGGTGATTATGTGGGATGTACTAAACTGGTGGCGGATAGTAGCGAACCTGAAAAATGTTGGACCAGTAATTTAGGTGTAATCAAAAAATATCGTCGTCAAAAATTAGCCACCGCATTAAAAATTGAAGCACTGACGCGCCTCCAAAAAAACGGCTTTACTGAAATTCGTACCGATAATGAAGAAAATAATCCTATGTACAAAATTAATGTTGATGTTGGATTTCAGCCCGAACCATTTAGCCTAGAATATATGAAGGTGTTATGAGCGTACCCATACTCTATTCATTTCGGCGTTGACCCTATGCCATTCGAGCCAGGTTGGCAATCGCAGATGCAAAAATTGAAGTGGAGCTTCGTGAAGTCTTTTTAAGAGACCGTCCCCAATCATTATATGATATTTCCCCGAAAGGTACGGTTCCTGTATTGCAATTATCAGATGGTAAAGTGATGGATGAAAGTTTAGATATTATGAAATGGGTGATGCGTCAATCATCTTCTGATTGGGACAATACTAACATAGAATTACAAGATGAAATGATTCATCATAATGATTTTGAGTTTAAGCAGTGGTTGGATAAATATAAATATCATGATCGGCATCCTGAAAATACATTAGAATTTTATCGAGATAAATGTGCAAAAACTTTAACTGACTATGAAAATTCTTTAGGCGAAAATTTATATTTGTTAGGCAGTAAAATTCAATTGGTGGATGTAGCCATTTTCCCCTTTGTTCGGCAATGTGCTAATGTGGATAGACCTTGGTTTGGGTCCACATTTCCTTATGTAGAGCAGTGGGTAGATAATTGGATTCAATCTGAATTGTTCGTTCGCGTCATGCCCAAATTTGATGCATGGAAATTAGATAATGATCCATTGTATATTTCATTCTAATTGGAGAGATCAAAATTGAAGAAATGGCATAGTTGGAAACCAGAATACGCCACCGAAAAATTTGATGTAATAATTATTGGCTCTGGAATAAGTGGTCTAACCTCAGGCGTACTCTTATCTAAATATGGTAAACGGGTACTCATTTTAGAAAAACATTTTAAAGTGGGTGGGTGGACACATACCTTCAAACGTAAAAATTACGAGTGGGATGTGGGCATCCATTATATTGGTGAGGTACATAATTTGCAGTCACCCGTTCGGCGGTTATTTGATATTTTGAGTGACGGTCAATTAGAATGGCATAAAATGAATGATAATTATGACCGCATCATTTTTCCTGATAATCACTATAATTTTAATGCGCCATATACACGTTTCATCGATGATATGGTTGAATATTTTCCGGGCACGCGAGATAAATTTCAAGAATATTTACAGATGATCAATGCATCTGTGAAAAATGGTTTACCTTTTTATGCCAATAAAGCGCTCCCAAATTGGTTAAGCCGACTCACGTATAATAAAATGGCAAATCCATTTCATAAATATGCAGATGTGACCACGCGTGAGGTTATCATGAAGATTTTTGATGATGAGCAAATTTTAGGTGTGCTTACAGGTCAATGGGGAGATTATGGTTTACCACCATCTCAGAGTAGTTTTGCTATGCATGCATTGGTAGTGAGGCATTATTTAGATGGGGGTAATTATCCTATTGGTACCTCCCGAAGAATCGCAGAAACGGTTACCGATTACATCGAAAAGATGGATGGCAAAATATATGTGAATGCTGGTGTAGATGAAATAATTACTGAGCGAGGCAAAGCTATTGGGGTGCGTATGAGTAATGGAGATGAAATTAAGGCGCCCATGTTAATTAGTTCGGCAGGTATAATGAACACATTTGGAAAACTATTGAAGTCAGATTCAAAATTTGATGTTTTCAAAAATAAATTAAAGAAAATCACCCCTACATTTAGTTATCATTCCCTTTATATTGGACTTAATAAATCATCAGAAGAATTAAACCTCCAAAATACCAATTTATGGATTTACCCCGGGTATGATCATGACAAAAATGTGAATGATTATTTTGAAGATTCGTCAGCTCCACTTCCAGTCACTTATTTATCTTTCCCCGCTGCTAAAGATCCCGCTGCGGAGATAGCCCATCCAGGATTTTCAACTATGGAGGCCATAACCGTTGCAAATTGGAGTGACTTTTCTAGATGGAAAGACTTACTCTGGAAAAAACGGGGAGAGGCATACGAAAATCATAAAGAGGAGTTATCACAAAAATTATTGAAAACCGTGTATGAATATGTTCCACAGGCGAAAGATGCGTTGGATTACCACGAACTTTCTACCCCACTCACGGTGAATAGTTTGGCCAATTACCCTGAAGGTGAAATGTATGGAATTGAGCATTCGCCGGACCGATTTCGTCAACGGTGGTTGCGACCACAGACAGATATAAAAAATCTATTTTTAACAGGTCAGGATGTGATTACGGTTGGGGTAACAGCTGCCATGTATTCGGGTCTTGTTACGGCCTCTGCAATTTTGAAGAAGAATCTAATTAAAGATTTATTGGGTAAGTAAATTCATTTCCACAATGCGTGGATCACCTTGAAGGTCATTATGGAATTTCACATTAAATTGCTGTGATTCAAATATTTCAGTAATAGCTTTAACTTGATGTACCCCCCCAAATTCTAAGAGCATAAATCCATTTTTATTGAGAAGTGAATGTCCAAATTCTGCAAACCGACGGTAGAATGAGAGTCCATCACCATTATCGGTAAGGGCAATCTTAGGGTCATAGTTTTGCACTTCTTTTTGTAGGCCATCCATTTCATCACTTCCAATATAGGGCGGATTCGAAACCACCACATCAAATGTAGAATTGATATCCGTATTTAAAAAATCATGGATTTTGAAGTCAATATTTTCAGCTGAAAGTTGAGAGGCATTTTCTTTGGCAGTATTGAGGGCATCTTTAGAAATATCGGTGGCGATTATTGAAGTGGCTAAATTTTCAAGTGATATAGTGGTGGCAATACATCCTGAGCCCGTGCCGATTTCTAAAATGGATTCTACCCCATCTCTTTTTTTCAATAACTCAATAATGATTTCAGTCTCGGGGCGGGGAATGAGTACATGCTTATTGACTATAAAATCGCGCCCATAGAAGTCAGCCTTTCCCAATATATGCTGAAAGGGTTCTCCTTCAATGCGTCGCTTAACCATTTCTTTAAATTGGAATAATTTATCTTTCATGAGCGGCTCTTCGAATTGCACATAAAGGTCAATACGTTGGCAATTAAGAATATGACAGAGGAACCATTCTACTTCTAATTTGGCATTAGAAATTCCTTTGGATACAAAATAGTCTTCACCCCATTTGATGAGGTCGATGGTGGTCCAGATTTTATCTGTCATGAAATCTACGCTTCTTCGAGTAGGTTCTTTTGCTCTTCAAGTTTACATGCATCAATAGTCTCAGTGAGATCACCATCCATGATGTCATTTAGCTTGTAGAGGGTCAGATTTATTCGGTGGTCAGTAACACGACCTTGTGGGAAATTGTATGTTCTAATTTTTGCAGAACGGTCACCAGTAGATACCATAGTCTTTCGGGCATCCGCACGTTCTTTATTTTGGCGATCCATTTCTTGTTCATAAAGTCGTGAACGTAAAACCTTCATGGCCTTATCACGATTTTTTAGTTGTGAAGTTTCATCTTGGCAAGTAACTACTACTCCCGTAGGAATATGGGTAATTCGAATGGCAGATTCAGTTTTATTCACATGTTGTCCACCTGCCCCAGAGGCACGATAGGTATCAATTTTTAGGTCGCCTTCATTCACCTCAATATCAACAGATTCAGCTTCAGGAAGCACAGCAACCGTTGCAGCAGAAGTATGTACACGACCACTGGATTCTGTTTCTGGAACCCGTTGAACGCGATGTACACCCGATTCAAATTTTAAATCGCCATACACACCCTCACCACTGATAGTTACAATGACTTCTTTAATTCCACCACCACCACCACCTTCATTTTCGTGATAGACCATGGTTTCGGTTTTCCAGCCTTGGCGTTCGGCATATCGCATATACATTCGGTATAAATTTTCAGCAAATAGAGCGGCTTCATCACCACCGGTGCCTGAGCGGATTTCTAAAATTGTATTCTTGTCATCATTGGGGTCACGTGGGATGAGTAGAATTTTTAGCTGTTCTTCTAATGAAAGAATTTCATCTTTGAGTGGACCGATTTCTTCTCTTACTAATTCTTTTAACTCAGGGTCATCGCCATTGAGGATTTCTTCATCTTCTTCAAGTTGCTCATGTTTAGATTTATAAATTTTGCAAACTTCTACCGCCTCATCTAAACTGCGATGTTCACGTGCCATTTTCGTAAATGCTTTCATGTCATTCATGGCATCGGGTTGACTCATGGCTTCTGCCAATCCATCATGTCGCTCAATTACCGTTAGGACTTTATCGATCATCCGATGGCTTCCGCAACAAATATTTTACCGGAGTATTGATCTAAATTTTCACCAAATGCAGATTCAAGGGCCGCAATAGCCACCTCAACTTGAGTATCGTCAGGTTGCTTGGTGGTAATATTTTGTAACCATAATCCCGGTTGGGCTAGCATTCTAAATAAAATATTTTCTCTATGCTTGGCTGTCAGTTTCAATACTTCATAGCCAATCCCTGCCACCAATGGCATAAATGGAATATGCATTATAAGGCGCATCCAAACTTGAATTTCGCCTACAAAAAGCATAAGAATTGAATCTAAAACTGCGAATGAAAGGATGGCCACAATCATAATGATAAACATGAAACTGGTGCCACAGCGTGGATGTTGAGTGGGAAATTCTTGTGCGGTTTTGATATTTAGGCTTTTACCAGATTCAAAATTGTAAACCGTTTTATGCTCGGCGCCATGGTATTGAAATAATCGTTTTACATCCGACAATAGAGAGATAAGAATAAGATAAACCAAAAAGAAAAAGATACGGAGTGCTCCAGAAATAATATTGAATACAAAGGGATCTTGATCTTTATCAAACAGCCAAGTGGTGAGTGCGATTGGGGCTGCAAAAAACAGACAGATTGCCAATGCGATTGAAACTAATGTCATGAGTGCATCCACAATTGGATTTACATTTTCACTCTCTTCTGGCATGGCAATATCAGCAGACCATTGAAGGGTTTGGAATCCCATTTTCATGGCTTCAAACAAACTTACGGCACCGCGAATAATGGGTTTTTTTAAGTGAGGTTTTCGGTCGGTTATAGATTCAAAATCATGTCGGTTGGTGTGGATTTTTCCATCGGGATCACGCACAGCCGTGGAGTATGCTCCCGGAACGCGCATCATCACCCCTTCTATAACCGCTTGTCCTCCCACCAAAATAGATGATTTTGAAACAAACAGAATGAGCTGTTTTAAGAATTTAGTTTTCATTGAATATAAAAACGGACCCACTCATTCTGAATGGATCCGTTTAATTTATCTTTTTCGAAATTAGTCGTTAGACTTTTTATCGGCAAGATTATATTTCTGCATGTATTTTTCAATACGACCTGCAGTATCTATAAGGTTTTGTTTACCGGTAAAAAATGGGTGACATGCACTGCAAATTTCCACAGCGATATTGTCAGTAGTTGCACGTGTGTCAAATGAATTTCCGCACGCACAGTGTACATTTATCACTTTGTATTCCGGATGTATACCTTGTTTCATGATTTACTCCTTACACTAAGTTATTTAGGGCATCTTCAACCCTATCTAAAGCATTATTTAATTCTTCCTCTGATGCGGCATACGAAAACCGTATGTTGTTTGGCGCACCAAAACTATCTCCTGCAACGGTAACAACCGCTTTTTCATTTAAGAAATACATAGATAAATCTGAGGATGTATTAATTTTTTCACCATTAAAAGATTTCCCTAAATGGTCTTTAAACTCAGGGAAAACATAAAAAGCGCCACCTGGTATTTCACAGGTTACGCCCTCAATAGAATTTAAACGGTTTACAATTAGTTCCCGTCTAATTTTAAATGCATCACGCATTTTTGTTACTGCAGATTGATCACCACTTAAGGCTTCAATGGCTGCAACTTGCGCAATAGAATTAGGGCAAGATGTACTTTGCCCCTGTAATTTTGACATGGCCTTAATTACCGCAGCGTCTCCTGCAGTATAGCCAATTCTCCACCCCGTCATTGCATATGTTTTTGAACAACTTTGAAATGTCAATATTTTACTATCATCTTCTGCAAGGGTTGCTGTACTTTTATATTTCACATCATAGGTGAGCTGCTCATAGCACTCATCTGAGAATACCCAAATATCTCGTTCTTTTGCAATAGCCAATACTTTTTTTACTGCTTCATCGCTCCATACTCCTCCCGTGGGATTCGAAGGTGAATTGATAATGATACCTTTAGTATTGGATGTTAGCTTGTTGGCTAAATCGTCAAAATCAGGTTCAAATTGTTTTGAAGCATCAGTATTTACAAATACAGGCGTTGCGCCGGTTACTGCAACAAAGTCAGGAAATGAAACCCAATAGGGTGCAAAAATTATAACCTCATCTCCAGTTTGAAACAAAACTTGGCACGCATTGTACAAAGAATGTTTCCCGCCACATGAAACAATGATTTCTTTCGGGTTATAATCCAAATTATTATCACGTTTCATTTTGTCAGCAGCAGCTTGACGTAAATCCATCATTCCTGCCCCAGGCGTATAACGTGTAAATCCATCAGACATAGCTTTGATAGCTGCATTCTGAATATTTTGCGGGGTAGGGAAATCAGGCTCACCAACACTTAAGTTGATAACATCAACACCTTTAGCACGCAAATCTGCGGCTTTGGATGTCATGGCCAGAGTGGCCGATGGCTGAATTCTATCTATTCTATCTGCAAACATATAAATAACTCTTTAAAACGAGCTGATAATTTACACCGATTAACCACTCATAGAATCTAAGAATTCACGATTACTTTTGGTACGACCTATTCGGTCTAATAAGAATTCCATTGATTCAACAGTTGTCATCTCAGCCATAAGTTTTCTGAGAATCCAAATACGACTTAAGTCTTTACGACCTATGAGTTTATCTTCACGACGAGTACCCGAACGCTGTAGATCAATTGAAGGATAAATTCTTCTATTACTAAGATTACGATCCAATACAAGTTCCATATTGCCCGTACCTTTAAATTCTTCAAAAATAACTTCATCCATTCGACTACCGGTATCTACTAACGCAGTAGCAATAATAGTTAAGCTTCCGCCAAATTCAACGTTTCGAGCTGCCCCGAAAAAGCGCTTTGGTTTATGTAGGGCATTTGAATCAACACCACCCGATAGGATTTTACCACTATGCGGACTCACCACATTATATGCGCGAGCCAATCGAGTAATTGAATCCAATAAAATAATCACATCATCACCAGCCTCAACCATCCGTTTGGCTTTTTCAATTACCATTTCAGAAACTTGAACATGGCGATCTGCGGGCTCATCAAAAGTAGATGCCACAACTTCTGCATCCACACTTCGTGCCATATCTGTTACTTCTTCTGGCCGCTCATCAATAAGTAGAATAATTAATTTAGCATCCGGATTATTAGTGGTAATGGCATTGGCCATTTTTTGTAATAATACCGTTTTACCTGTTTTGGGTTGAGCAACAATCAGTCCACGTTGACCTTTACCAATGGGTGCAACCATGTCTATAACACGTGTAGAAAATTCTTTATCGTGCGTTTCTAACTTAATCATATCTTCAGGATATAATGGAGTAAGATTTACAAAATTCACCACATCTCGGGATTTATCAGGTGGAATTCCGTTTACCGTATCCACTCGTAGCAGTGCGAAAAACCGTTCATTATCTTTTGGAGGTCTAACTTGACCAGAAATGGAATGGCCAGTTCGTAGTCGAAATCTTTTAATCTGAGAATGTGATACATAAATATCATCGGGGCCAGGTAAATAACTATAATCAGGAGATCGTAAAAATCCATATCCATCCGGAAGAACTTCTAAAATTCCTGAGGCAAAAATATTACCTTTTTTCTCGGCTTGTTTAACTAAAATTAATTTTATCAAGTCTTGCTTTCGCAATCCTGAAATATCTTCAGCCTTTAAATTTTTTGCAAATTGTTGCAGTTCTTTTACAGTTAATGCCTGTAATTCACTCGTTTCCATAGTTGTCCTATATTAGTTTTAAATTTTGAATGAAAAGAAACTGGTGTGTGAGATTGTTTATTTTAATGTTGGAGAGGGTTATCCCCGTGCCGAAAATTTATAACAACTTTATAATGTATTAAAAGATTTATTAAATATGGTTGAAATAGGTTCTCCAAAGTGATGTGTGCCTACAATTGCCATGGTGTCATCACTTTTTTTGAGTAATGTTAACCCCTTGTTTATAGCATCAATGGGAGATTTTATATATAGAATCTTTTCAGATTTCCCCATTTGATTCGAAATTTCATCAATGGTCATAGTTCGGATATTATCCGTTTCGCAACAAATGATGAAATCAAATGATTTGAATAGTTGTGGAATAATGCCCAAAATAATTTTTCTTTGTTGTAGGGATAGAATAAGCACGGAAATTCCAGAGTTATCCATGCTGTTATAATAGTCTAAAAACCCCTGGATGCCAGACTCATTATGCCCTACATCAAATATGATTGTTGGTTCTTGTTGGATAATTTCATTTCGCCCATACCACGTGGTTTGCTCAATACCCAGTTTGATATTTTCATCGGAGATATTAAATCCATTAAGGAATTGCAGTGACGTTGCGGCCAAATATGCATTCTCAAATTGGTATTTTCCCATTAGTGATGGACTGGTATTATGCAAAATATTTTCATTTGTGTGAATTAATTTACAATCAACATTTGCTGCTTGTTCTTGTAAAACTGAAGTTGCATTTTTATGTTGATGTGCAGTTACGCAAGGTACTCCCGCTTTCATTATACCTGCTTTTTCAAAGGCAATTTTTTCAATAGTGTCCCCCAATATTTCAGTATGATCAAGAGAGATTGAGGTTATAACGGTGAGAATTGGATTACAAATTGTGACAGAATCTAAACGTCCACCCAAACCTGTTTCCATGATGGCAATATCCACATTATTTTTTTTGAAATACCAAAATCCCATCGCCGTAACCGATTCAAAAAATGAAGCAGAAATACGTTCAATATCAGGTTTGTAGCATTGAATAAATTCTTCAATGGATGCATCACTAATGGGTTCTCCATTTATTCGAATACGTTCATTCACTTCTACTAAATGGGGGGATGTGGATAAGCCAACTTTATATCCAGCACAATCTAAAATTTTTGCCATCATGGCAGCGGTAGAACCCTTACCATTTGTGCCAGAAATTTGAATAACGGGTAAATCATTTTGTGGATTTCCGCACGCATCCATTAATTCAATGGTACGGTCAAGCCCCAGTTTGATTGTTGAACTTTCGATGGAAAGTAGATATTCTTTTGAGGTCATCTTATAGTTTGATATGGTGGACATTGGTCAACGCGCGACCTAAAAATTGGCTTCCCAATTTATCAAATTTTTGCGGAAAGTCTGTTACAAAAAATGCTTCAGTGGGAGAATTTTTACCATCATTTTGAAGATTATTTTTAACTAAAAAATTATCAACTGTTTTTGCTGCTGCCGGTCCAGATGAAATTAATTTTACTGAATTACCAACCACAGATTGAATAATTTTTTCCATCATTGGGTAATGGGTACATCCTAAAACCAAAGCATCTACGGGATGTTTTGCCAATGACTTCAAATATATATTTGCTACACCTTTGGCAGTATCTGTATCACCCCAGTCTTCTTCAATGAGGGGTACGAATAGTGGACATGCCTGTTGAACGGTATTTATATGCGGCGCAAGTGATGTGAATTTATCTACATAACTATTTGAAGCGATAGTAGCTTGAGTTCCAATAATTCCAATTTCGCCATTTTTATGAAATGAAATCGCTTGTTCAACAGCTGGAGTCACCACGCCAAAAATAGGTACATCAAATTTTTTACGTAATACTTCAGCCGCAACAGAAGATGCAGTATTGCATGCAATCACAATAAGTTTTACATCATGACTTAATAAAAATTGGGTAATTTGATTAGAATAATTTTGAACGGTTTCAACACTTTTTGAACCGTATGGAACATGAGCAGTATCTCCAAAATATATAAACGACTCATGAGGAAGTTGCTTTTCTAACGCCTTAAGCACAGTTAATCCACCGAGCCCACTATCAAAAACACCAATGGCTTGATTATTAATCGACAATAAGGGGGGTCTCATATTTATCTTTGAAATTCACTAAAGCATCAAAAATTGATCGAGCAATTTTTCGGCGGTATGATGACCGCCCCAATAGTTTTGCTTCGTCACGATTACTAATAAATCCAAGTTCAATCAATACATTAGGCATGGATGCACCTACCAGTACATGAAATCCAGCTTGCTTCACTCCACGGTTTGGGGTGGAAAGAACTCTGTCTAATTGTTTTTGAACTTCTGCCGCCAGGAATTCACTTTCTTTCATAAATGAGCTTTGCGCCATAGTTGCTAAAATTAGATTTTCATTGGATGATTCTTTATATTCGTGGTTTTTCTCTTCCAGCTGAATTACCCCATTTTCACGGGCAGCCACATCAATGGCATCCTTTGTTTTCCCCGGACGTAAAAGATAGGTTTCGAATCCTTTTGCAGAGCGTGAACTGGGAGATGAATTTACATGAATGCTGATGAATACTTTTCCGCCAGAATCATTGGCGACTTTGGTCCGTTTCCAGAGTGGAATAAACACATCTTCTTCACGGGTATAAATTACGTTTACACCCATTTCTCTTTCGATCATGCGGCCTAATTTTTTGGCTACATCAAGGGTGATGGTTTTTTCTAATAGTCCACCTTTACCCACAGCCCCTGGATCTTTTCCCCCATGCCCCGCATCTATCACGATGGTATCCAAAAGCCATTTACTACGCATTTCTTTTATACGATCTGCATTCTCAGCAGTGGCCACACGCAATGTAATTAAAATTTCATTTTGGGTGGTGTTAATTTCGTAATCATCCACTTTGGCTTTTAACATGAATGAAATTTGAGCAGATTCTTGCGATTGAATTGCACGCACTCGCATCACGGGATATTCAACTGGTGAATTTACAATATTAGCAGAATCGATTAATGCGCCTGCAACCGTTAAATTTAACCAACCACCTCTGGTAATGGATGCTGAAATTACGCTTTGTGAAAATTGCTTTTCAGTTTGAATTTTAATGATGGTGCCATTTACTTTGTTTACAACTTTTACATTATTCACATTATAAAGGGGTGCGGTGGAAACTACATATTCTTCTGATGAGTCAATTGCTGCGTTAGGCAAACTTGTATTGTTCAAAATATTCATGAATGGTTCAGCCGGAATAAAGAAATCCGTACCATCATAAATAACGGGGAGGTACATGTGGAAAATTTTATCATCCACTTTGATGTAAGAAGAATGAGGTGAGATGGTCACTTTTGAATCCGGAAATCGGAATTCTAATTTTTCTTTATCTTCATAGAATATGGTACGGATGTTTTGCGTGTCTGCAAATTCTAATCCAGAGATGTATTGCACACCATCAAATTCGTGCAATTTCATTTTAACATTCTTCATGGGAACGTCAGCAGAAACGCCAACGTTAAGAAAACAGAGTGTGAATATTGCAATAAATAGGTAAATGGGGTTTCTCATGAAGGGATAAATTTAAAGGGTTTAATGCTCAGAATACAATATCCAACTGCAACACAAAAAAGAAGTGGATATTTTTATGCCTGGATGGAATGCTGGAAAATTCAACACGATTAGAAAATGATAAAATTTGATTTATATTATATTTTGTAATTTGATAAACCTTAGTTTGGCTCTCAGAAATAAATTGGAT
>TARA_B110000438_G_scaffold123796_1_pt1 | contig 13914 bp, 11 predicted proteins | sample TARA_B110000438 | Tara Oceans TARA_B110000438 (sample SAMEA4398413) | marine metagenome | biome: Polar Biome; feature: [MES] marine water layer (ENVO:01000295) within the mesopelagic zone...; material: water (ENVO:00002006), including particulate matter (ENVO:01000060) such... | reverse complement strand
GCATTGATCTGATACTAGCAACTAAAATACTGGCAAGTAAATGTATAGGCAGTTCTATAGATAGAGAGCCAAGGACTTGGGAGCGTCCCTCAGATCATACTCCAGTTATTGCTGAATTTGATAATCAATAACTATAATAATTTTGCCTTTATAAAATCTAAACGATCATTGCCAAAGAACATTTCATCATTAATAAAAAATGTTGGCGCACCAAATGCGCCACGAGAAATTGCTTCATTTGTATTTCTTTTTAATTCATCTTTAATTGTATTCTCAGATAATTTTTCAATTAATTGATCTGAATTAAGCTGCTGTTGATTGATTAAATTTTTTAATATATCTACATCACTTATATCTAAATTATGCACAAACATTGCCTCAAATAATGCTTGATGAACCATTTGAAAACAATTTTCTTGTTGGCAAACAATCGCTAATCTCAGAGCTTTGAGTGTATTTTGTGGAAAAATAGAATTCATCCTAAATGGGATACCATAATGCTGGGACCATAACTCTAAATCTTTCGCTATATAATTACCTTTCGAAGGAATAGTACCTGGTGGCTTATTATTTGTGGCTTGCATCACAGCGCCAAGCAACATAGGTCGATATATTATTTCGATATTACGAAATGAGGATAGTCGATAATCAGCTAAATAAGAATAAGGGCTGACGTAATCAAAAAAAAATTCCACTGATTTTTTCAAAAAAACTCCTTTGAATTATAGTTTTATGCTTTCTCGATATTTACGAAAGGCAATAGATTGATCTCTGCTAAGCTGTCTTTTTGCATAATAAGCGGCAAGCGCAGCAGCAAATACTGCATATATACACCCAACAATTGCAAACTCATTAACCATAAATGTTTTTAAAGTATGCCATGATATTTCATCAATAAGCATTATTGCGCCAGTATTAAATTCTCGTCCGGTTAAATATAATGCGCTCAAGAAACTGCCAGTTACTGAAGCGATAATAGTTAATATCGCGGCCAATGCTGGCAAATACCAATCTAAACCAAGGCCGTATTTCTGAATCGACTTACCAATCAATATGCCTTGAACAATAGAGAGCCAAGGGAAAAAACGATCAAAAAACATCGATATATATACCCAGATAATATTTATGATTACTGCCGTAATTATAGCTCCATAAAAACCACTTAATATGGACTGCTCCTTCTGCAGGCTCCGGCCAACTTGGATTGCATCAAAAGACATAATTTAAACAGCCTAAAACCCCATTACACTTTCAGGGATAATCACATTATTTTCTTTTTTATAGTCCTGCCATGCAGCCAGCATTTCTTTCATTTTTTTAGGCTGTGTTTTCGCCAGATTATTCAGTTCAGATGGATCTTCTTTTAAATTAAATAACTGCCAATCATAATTATCTGCCAAAGGTGTTTGCCATGAAAAAAAATCGTCTTGTGGTTCTTGGATGATCTTCCAGTCACCTTTTCTCACGGCAGTCTTGCCAAATAACTCCCAACCTTCAACATGATCTTGGTCGTGAATATAATCAACATCACTCATTAGCAACGGTAAGATAGAAGTTCCTTGCATTGTCAGTATTTCTCTCCCTTTGTAGGCAGATCCAGGATGAGTAATATTGGCTAATTCTAATAATGTGGGCATAACATCCTTAACATGAATAACACTGTCTTTTGTGCTGGAATCATTCAACGAAGGATAATGGGCAAATGCTGGTGCACGAATTCCACCTTCGGAAGTAAATCCTTTGAATCGACGCCATGGGCCCACTCCTGCTCGCGCCCATTCAGGTCCATACCAAAGATACGAATTAGCATTACCCATATTCTCGTAACTGTGATCGCAACAAGTATTTAACTTATTAGCGATACCATATTCTGAAAAACTTTTTTCCAGTGGGTGCCCTTCTGCTCCATTATCAGACATAAAAAAGATGAAAGTATTTTCGAATTCATCAATATCTTTTAAATGATCAATCAGATTACCTATGTAGTGATCTAGATCGCTCACCATTGCTGCATAGATTTCCATCAGTTTACTGGACCTTTTTTTCTCATCATCACTGAGATCATTCCATGGAATATCCTCAGGCAAGTTTAAAGAATCAGGCATACCTTGATCAATCAAACTTAATGCTTTTAATTTCCGCATTCGTTGTTGATAAAGAACCTCATAGCCTGCATCGTAATTACCAGCTTGCTTTTCAATCGATTCTATTGGGGCTTGAAGTGGCCAGTGAGGAGCAGAATAGGCTAAGTAACCAAAAAAAGGTTTGTTATCTGAATGGTTACTATCGATATATTCAATCATTTTATTGGTATAAAATTTTGTCGAGTAAAAATTCTCCGGCAACGAATCAACTAACATTCCATCTTCTCTATAAGGGGCTTTATTTGAGCCAAGAATTGACATCATATTACTAAAATGACCCGCGCCGCCGGCTAATAGGGCATAAGAACGCTCAAACCCTCTGGCTGTTGGACTGGTTTCTTCCTCGTAACCAAGATGCCATTTTCCAGTCATATAAGTGTGATAACCGTGGTCTTTTAAAATATTCGGCAATGCAGCAACTTGAAAATTCAAATATCCTTCATAGCCTGGTTTATTTCTTTGATTTTCTGATTGTTCATTATGCATAGTACCCATACCTACCAGGTGATTATCAACTCCTGAGAGCAACATAGCTCGGGTAGGCGAGCAAGTCGGAGCCACATAATAGTTCGTTAGCATCATGCCCGCATTTGCTAAAGCATCAAGATTAGGGGTAGCAATTTCGCTACCAAATGCACCAAGATCTGTGTATCCAAGATCATCAACCACAATCAAAAGTATGTTGGGTTGGTTGTCACCTTCACTCATAGCGGTTTGCTTTTCATTCTCAGCAGAACAACCCATCATGGAGAATAATAAAAAACCAAACAAAAATAATATTTTTATATAATTTAATTCGGATACATTTTTCATCATTTACTCCGTTCAACTTCGCTTTTTTTGCTCTATAATTGAGTACGCATGGACCATAATTCTGGAAAAAATCGATGCGCTGCCATGGTTTTTAGCCAATTCACTCCCGCAGAACCTCCGGTACCAGGCTTAAATCCTAAAATACGCTCCACTGTCGTAAAATGTTGAAAACGATATCTGGAAAAAATATCAGCAAATTCAGTGAGTAATTCGCCAAATAGATATAAATCATTTGTCGACTGAGGATTCTTGTATATTTTTAACCAAGCTTGTTCGATACTTTCATGACTTTGGTATGATTTCGTCCAATCACGATCTAGGCATTCTGAAGATATATCAAAACCCCTTCTTTGTAATAATTTAATCACCTCATCATAAAAACTCGGTGTTTCAAGGTTTTTCATAATTGCCGGATACACGTGACTAACGTTTTTATGTACAGCCGCCATCGCTTTATTTTTATTTCCTAAAATAAATTCTACATGCCGAAACATAAAAGATTGCTGTCCAGAAGCCACATTTAAGTAATCTCTAAATGATTTAAAACCTTCAGGTCTTATCGTAGCCAATACATCCCAAAACTTTGTAAGTAACAACATAATTTCTTTAGATCGAGCTATCATAAGTGAAGCATTCGGTAAATCATCTGCGATCACTCTAAGTCGAGCATTATACAATTCATAGTAAATAGATTTGAAAAGTAATTCTTTTGATTGACCCATAACAATAAAACACATTTCATCATAACCCTGAGATCGAGGGTGCTGAAGGCTCAATAACAAATCAATACTTTCATAGTCTATATAAGGATTGGTATTGCCTTCGAATTCAGTGATTGGTTGACCTTCGGTCATTTTAACTGTCTCTTGTCTCGAGGCTTCGGAGCCAATCGTCATCTTTCGTGGCTTCGGTGAGCCATCTACTTTTTCAATATCAATGATATCTGGAATTTCAAAATCAAAAATCATCTTTCCCCCCTATGATTTGATTCATCATTAGATCTTTTAATGAGCAATTTTCTTCCAACATATAAAAAAGTATATCAAAATGATTAGCGCTACTAACCTCTAATAAACTACTTCTATTCCCCATTTCTTTCCACTTTTTTTCGAATTCAATACTTTGTCTTTTAAATTCAGAGGTTTCATTTTCACCCCAACAAACAATAAGTTCAGTATCATTTTTATTGATCCTGAACAATGGACTTAATATTTTTGCCTCTTTTAAGTCCAATTTTAATGGTTCATTGATATAGGTTTTTACAATGGGCTGAATATCAAAAACGCCACTTAACAACGTTCCACCTTTTATTACATCACTGGGTAAATCATATTTACTCCAATCAGTTAGAATGACCATTGCAGCTAGATGTGCTCCTGCCGAACTACCAGAAACAAAAATTTGATTGGAGTCATAACCATATTCTATTGCATTTTTATAAAGCCATTGAATTGATCTTCTGCATTGTTCAACCATCTCATTAATACTTGCTTTAGGCGCTATTGTGTAATCAACTGCACAATAAGCAATGCCTGAGTCTCTGAAACTTTTTGCCGGAAATAAAGAATCGTTTTTACCCAAAAATTGCCAATATCCACCATGGATAAACACCAATAGAGGTGATTTTGGATTGCTTGTTGTACATAAATCCAAGCATTCTTTTGATTTTCTATCATACATTAGGTCTTTTTTAAAAGAGACCATATTCTCCATAGCAATAGACTCGGAAGTATACCTAGCCACTAATTCTTCATAATTAGGAACACAAGAACTAGGAGAATACTCTGTCTCCAGTGTAACCTTATCCATTGCCTTCCAACTAGATCTGTCAACTGTCATAAATCTCTATAATACTTTTATGCACTAATTATTTGATAAAAAAGCAGGATCAATAAGAATGGAGCAAAATACCGTACTAAAAATAGCCAAACTGCGTGAATTTTTTGATTTTTATTTTCAAAAAGTTCTTCTAAGCTGTATTTTCTTTTTACGATCCAGCCTGAGAATAATGCGATCATCAATCCACCAAGTGGCATTATAATATCCGATGCTATAGTTGCAAACACATCAAAAAATCCCTTGTCACTAAACATAGATATTCCAGCCAAAGGACGAATATCAGAAAATACATTAAATGAAAGGGCAGCTAAAGACCCAAGAATAAAACCTACAAATCCGACCGTTACTGCAGACATACGTCTTGATAATTTAGTTTCATCGCACAACCATGAGACCGGTGCTTCAATCATTGCTATGGAAGATGTCAGTGCTGCAAAAAATAACAATATGAAAAATAAAGCTCCGAATACCATACCACCAGATGTTTGAGCAAAGGCAATGGGTAACGCTTGAAACACTAAACCTGCGCCGCCACTTGGCTCGATCCCATAAGCAAAAATTATTGGAAAAACAGCCAATCCCGCCAATATGGCAACCAAACTATCTGCACCCACGATAATGGTGGCGGACCCGGGGATATTGACATCTTTTTTCAAGTAAGCCCCATAAGCCACAAGATTTGTTAATCCCACGCTGACTGAGAAGAAAGCTTGTCCAAAAGCTGTCATCACTACATTAGTATCTACTTTAGAAAAATCTGGAGTGAATAAAAAATTTACCGCTGCAGAGAAATCTCCGATAATAGCTGAATAAACAGCCGTAATTATTAACATAATAAATAATGCTGGCATCATTAGTTTTACCGCTTTCTCTAGGCCCTTATGCAAGCCTCGAGAAGATATATAAACAGTCATCCCAATGAATACAGAAAACCAAGTATAAAGTTCTATAGGATTGGCATTTAGTTCATCAAAAAGACTTTTTATTTGCTCTGTTTGCAAGCCAACTAACTGGCCTGAAGCAGTTTTTACAGCGAAGGCAACGGTCCACCCTCCCACTACAGAATAAAAAGAAAGTGCAAAAATGGCACCAACTCCGGCAAGGATGACGCCCATCCATCGCCAATTTTTTGAATGCCCAGATTCGATAGCTACTCTCTCAATCGCATTTGGAGGTCCGCCCCTACCCCGTCGACCAATCATCAATTCTGCTATGCAGACCGGCAAGGCAAGTAAAATTACTGCAGCAATATAAATCAGAACAAAAGCACCGCCACCATTAGTACCGGCTTTATAGGGAAACATCCAAATATTTCCGAGGCCAACAGCGCCTCCAACACATGCCATAATAAAAACCAATCTCGAAGACCATTCGAGTCTTTGTTTTACCTGCTCAACCATTTGAAATCTCCATAAATAATTTCATCTAACTAAATAACTTCTGACAAATTCTTTAATACTAATTCTGCAGCAGTTAAATCTTCCAATGATGCGCCTACAGATTTAAATAAAGTTATCTCATTTTCATTATTTCTGCCCATTTTTTCTCGTTTAATTAATTCAGACAGCTCAGCCACTATGTCTTCTTTTGTAATAACACCCTCTTTTATTGCCTTAATCAATTCTCCTGATTCAGCTAATGCCCCTGCATAAGTATCGACTACTAACTTTGCTATTGAGATTGCCTCACTATCGACTTCTTGCATTTCTGGTGTAAATGAACCAACTAAATCAAGATGTTGACCGGGTTTAAGCCATTTTCCATGAATAAGCGCTTTATCACTGAGAGTAGCACAAGAAATTAAATCAGCAGCACTCACCGCATCATGAAGATTGGTTACTGCAGTAATTTCAATATTTTTATACTCTAGATTCTGAACCAATGTTTGTGCTTTCTGATAATCTCTACCCCATATCATCACTCGAGAAATATCCCTCAATTGACTATGTGCTTCGATTAAGTGTGGTGCCAAATTACCCGTACCCACCATCAGCAATGAATCTGTGTCACTTCTGGCTAAGTAATCTGCTGCTAGTGCTGACGCACAAGCAGTTCTTCTTAAAGTTAATTCAGTACCATCTAAAATAGCTTTCGGTAATCCATTTTTTCCGTCCAATAAAAAATAGTTTGCATTGACAGCACTTAAATTCTTATTTGCATTACCTGGAAATACAGAAACAATTTTAATACCAATATGCTCATTTTTATTCCAAGCGGGCATCATTAAGAGTGTCGCATCAGCAGAATCGTCTGTTTCAATTCTGTGTTGAGTTCTTTCAGGAGAATTAATCTGTTTTTTAAAGGCCGCTCTCAGGGCTTCAATAAGTTGGTCATAAGGCAATAAATCAGCGACAGTTTTAGCATCAATAAATTGCATAAAATTAAATGCACCGCCTAGTTAAAGCCATTACAGAACCCACTATTTAATATTTTATTATCAATGATCCAATTGGCATCTAATGCTTTTTGCAAGAATTCACAACGCATTTCATCATTTGGAATTCTTGGATCTAGTAATAATTTCTCAACTAAGCTTGAATACGATGAAGCCTGAGAATCCATTCTTAAACCACCATCAGATGGCGTATCAAGAATAATAAACTTGTCTTCTTTTTCATCATTACCCCAAGCATTCCACTTCAATTGATCATCATTGCGACCTTTGTTTGGATTACCACCGTGGGCAAATTCAGACCAATATGACATCATCGATTCAGATAATTTTTTTGCTGCAACAATATTTTCTTCATCGAACATATATTCCTCTAGTCCACCAAGTTTTAGGCCTCCCATAACAAAAGGTATTTCAATGGCATGAGCAGCACCTAATATTTGTGAAAAATCCATCAAAAATATGTTTGGTTCTTCATCCCAATCAAAACGATAGCCAAATACATTCCGATTGCCTAATTCAACCAGTTCTGTTGCTGGTTTATCGACTGCGGCAACCTTCCAGCCCATCGAACCGTATTCAGATGAAACATCATAAAAGTCCTGATTTTTTATAAATGTCAAAGAAAATCTCTGTGAAGTAAATTCAGGATCAAAGGCAAGGAATAGCTTCATTTCATCTCTATTTGTTCCCATGATAATTGGAATATCTTTTAATTTTTCAGTATTCGCAAAATCCATACCATTCCCAGGTAAAACATAACCATCACTTATGACATGATGCATGTAGTCTTTATCATCTAAATTATCGTAATAAGTTTGAATAATTTGTTCTTTAGTTTGGTTTTTCAAGTAATCATAAACATTGGCATCAGACATTTTATTTTGCATCATCACGGCATCTTTACGATTTAAAACTTTTTCATCTGCAATTAGTAATTGGTTGACTACTTCTTTAGAACTATTCTTATTTCCAGGGGCAATAGGGTCATCAAAATAATTAATCGTTTCATTCAGATTGGATGTTTTTGTACTGCCGCTCTGAGAGATAGCCTTGTGAAATAACCCATCTGCTAACGGCGAAAACATCAATGCATAGACATTATGCCCACCCGCTGATTCGCCAAAAATAGTAATGTTATTATTGTCACCGCCAAATTCAGCAATATTCTTTTTCACCCACTTTAAAGCTGCGATTTGATCAAGAGTGCCATAATTACCCGATTTATCTTCCGGGGTAACGGACATCGTTATCATGCTTGGATGTAAAAACCACCCAAACATCCCAAGTCGATAATTAATAGACACCACAATAACTCTTTGTGATGACGCTAAAACGCTGGGATCGTATAAACTTGAAGTGCCAATAGTATTTGAGCCACCATGAATCCAAAACATAACCGGTAATTTTTCATTTGCAGCTATTTCTTTCGGAGCGAATATATTCAAATAAAGACAGTCTTCAGACCCATGAACAGATCCAACTACTGCTGTAGGGTCGCCAAAAGTAGATCCGATCTGAGTGCATGCTTGACCGAAACTCGTCGCATCATAGATTTGATTCCAAGGGGTCACATCTCTTGGCGCTTTCCATCTAAGCTCATTGATTGGAGCCTGCGCATAAGGAATGCCCAACCATAAAGAGGTCTCATTTTGGGTATAACCAATCACTGAGCCACTTGATAATTCTCTGATTGATTCCTGATCAGGGCTAAAATTAATAATATCTTCTTTCTTTGTCGCACAGCCGAACAAAGCAAAGCAAATCAATATATATACAAATAATTTTAAGTTAGTCATGATTAAACGGTACGGTAATTCTTGATTCCTTGTGTGCTTCTAAGGCTTCAATTTCAAAATAAGTGTCTTTTAACATTTCATCTGCAAACATTTCCACTTGATCATCATAATGAGGTGACAGTGTATCTTGAGTAGCACTACCATATTGATGGATACTCCGAGTGGTGAGCGCTCCATCTTTATCCCATTCTACAAAAACAACCAAGCCATCTCCAGCGACCGCTTTAAGTGAAGCATTTTTTTGAGTTTCCCCATAAATCGCTCTGAGCGTATCAGGTCCCCCCTGAATGGGTAATTTTTTGTTTCCTCTTATCAAATAATTGACCTCGGACCATAGTGGATCAATTCGTTTATATTTTGAAGTAATTTCTTTTACACATTGTTTAAAAACCGATAAAGCCTCAGGTGGCATTCTATTTTCTTGTTCAGCAAGCCATTCGGGGCTTAAGCTACAAACACCCAATGGAGCACCTCTACTGTCCATATCTGTAGTGAGATCCCACTCTCTCAGAACCGTTTGTGCTTGAATTAATTTATCATCGTCAAATGCATAATCAAGTAATGGCTCGATGTACTTAAAAGCTCTCGATTGCTTGGAATATTTATTATCAAATTTAATTTTCAATAACTCTTCTGATGATATCACTTGATCTGATTCCAATAACTCCAATGCCCGATACGCTCTATTGGTCATACGCGTTTGCAATCCTAGTGTTTTAGAATAATCACCTCTATTAAGATTAGAGTTTGCACTGGTTACTCTAAATGGATCTTGATTGACGCTGACCAACCAACCGGAATCAGGATTAATTATTAATGGTAACTCCTTTAACGGAACTTTTTCGTTCCATATCAATGTACTGTCCGATCCGTCTATTGGAATAGACCAATCGAATAATTCATGCCTAAGGGGAGCCGCGGCATTATGCAAAAAAAGTATATTTTTTTCTTTATCTGCATAAATTGCATTAAAAGAAACAATAGATCTCATGTCCATTGCTGCTAGCCAGTCATCAATGTTTTTCGATTTATTTAAGCGATACCATTGCTCAACTTGACGTATATCGCTCATGCCTGCAAATCTTATTGCAAATACACCCTTGTCATTCTCAATAACTGGGCCATGTTTGGATCTTTTTATCGTTCTTTTGAAAGTCCATTTAATCGGTCCAAAGATTTTTATAGGCAGACTAATAGTTTCTACTTCAAAATCAATCCATTGATCATCCAACAAATATTGATTTTCATCATCTGGATTCAATGTTAGTTTATATGTATCAGTTAAATCGGGCTTGTTAACCGTCAACCCCCATCCTATATTTTCATTAAAGCCGACAAAAATAAAGGGCGACCCTGGGAACAAACCTCCCATCATATTCCAACCTTCATCACTACTAATATGAGCCTCATACCAAGCAACAGGACCATCCAAAGGTTGATGTGAATTAATCACTAAACGAGTACTGCCATCATCCGTTTTCTTAAAGTTCATAGCTAACGCATTTGAACCTAAAATTTTCTGGTGCGCCTGATATAAATCACTTTTATTTGTTGCTGTAACATTTTTATTATTATTTTCATAATTTTGCAGTCTTTCAATCTCAGTAACTACGCCAGAGAAAAAAAGATTTTGAATCACAAAACCAGAAACTACATCGTATTCTGTGATTGGAAATATTGATTTATACTCATTGTTATTATTAACAGATTGCCAATAATTTAGACCAGTTGTATACCCTTTTATAACTGCTCTTACCTCTGGTGACAGTACTTCAGTGTAATTATTTTCAATCAAATTTCTAATATTCAACGCTTTGATTAAATAATCAGATGCCGCCCCTTTACGTCCGTTTTTTAAGCCCATCTCAGCTCTGTACAGCACTATATTTTTTGCAATATTCTTGATGTCATCATGAGCATGAGCAAAGGCTAATCCAAAAGCCGCGTCCGCGTCCTTATTGCCATGTACATGCGGCACACCCCAAATATCCCTTGTAATGGTGGCTTCATATGAATCAAATTTAAAATTAGTTTGAGATTGAGCCTCTACGCTTCCTGCTATAGAATACAAAAAAACACAAAAATTTATGATTAATACTGAATGTTTCATACGCACTTATCCTCTGTCAAAATAACAATGACTTCATTACTTACTTGACAAGAGATTGCCACCAAGTATCAGGTTTTACTCTTTTTGAAATACCGTTTCGCTTTTCCCACCACAATGCCAAAAATTGCAAAGGGCTATCTACTAATTTTAAAAATAACTTACCGCCAAACGTCTCAAAATCACGATTAAATGGGCACACACGCATACAAATGGCACAATCAGTTTTTAATTTTGTCCAATAACCAAAACATTTCTCACAATCAGCTGACCATTTTTTAACGCCTTTAATTGTGGATTGATTTAATCTTTCAAAACTAGGGTCACCTTTAGGTAGAGCCTTAGGAGGACAAGCATCGGCACATTTAGTGCACTGAGTGCAGTATTTTGTGATCCCTCTATCTATTGGCTTATCGTGCGTTAAGGGCATATTCGTAAAAATTTTGGAAAAACGTACGCGTGGTCCAAATTCTGGAGTAATCACCATTTGATTTCTACCGTATTCACCTAGGCCAGCTTGAATGGCATAAGGTATGACTAAGGCTGTATCATTCATTGAGCCGAGAGCCTCATAACCCAAGGATTTAATATAGGTAGTTAATTGAGTCACAATGGCTGCTTCATGAGAATATTCAAAACCAGCTGCAGAACTTGCTAATGCGGAAGGGTAAGTATCAACCAAATCCTTATCCATAGCATGTCCCATTATAATCACATGCGTATAGTTGCCAGGCAGTTTATTGCTGGCTGGTATGAATTCTCGTGTATCAACCCGTTTCGAATAATGCCAACGATTATCTATCGGGGTTATACCTACAAGATCGGCGCCAAATAATTTTGTTATTTGTTTAAATTCACTTGTAAATTCTTCAACGTCCTCAATTTGTAATTTTTCATCGGCTATCTCTGCTTCGCATTCCATCCATGACTGAAATCCCTCTCTGGTGCCTTTTTCTGCACTTCGATTAGAAAACGTATCAGAAATAGCCCAAGCTGCATTCCTTAAAGCAAAGTCTTTCTGCCTAAAACCTGGCGCTCGTTTACCTTTAGGCTGAACACGATGACTTTCAAAAAAAGCATCACTGAGTTTAGTGCGAACATTATCGTCCCAAAATGCACGAGAGAAAATGTCATTAATTTGGTTAAAGCGTTCGAAATCAGATGAAATTTCAAAACCGGTATCTTTATCTGAAATGGAACCTATATGTTTAGTTTTTGATTCGTTGTTCGCTTTCATATTTTTCTAGTTTATTTTATCACTAACTAATAATGACTTTATAATTTTAATCACCATAACGAACCACATAGAATAACATGAAAATAGATATTTATAACTTAAACAGAGACTTATCAAGCCTTCAAGAATCGCCATTATTTATTTGGTTAATAAAAAATTATCACTAATATTAGTATCCAAAATTGCTTTATACTAAGATTTTTATACCAAAAATAGAGTCAACACACGAGCATATTTATGAATACAAATAAACTTAGTCAAAAATACATCAATACCCTTTGCATTATTTTCCTTTTATTCCTGACTTCAGAAATATTCAGTCATGAGACAGCCGGGTCTTTCTCCTCCTATCGTATTCCCGAAAGAGCGATTGAATTTCCAGATACAGATAAATATTTAACCATTGTTGCTGATTTACATACGCATTCCGTTTTTTCTGATGGTCATGTATGGCCAAATATAAGAATCTCTGAGGCACTCAGAGATGGGCTAGATGCTATAGCCATTACTGAGCATTTAGAATATCAACCACACATATCAGATATTCCCCATAAAGATCGAAATACTGCTTATCGTATCGCTGCAGAAGCTGCAAAAAATACCAATTTAATCGTAATTTCAGGATCTGAAATTACGCGTGAAAATCCCATCGGACACATGAACGCCATTTTTATAGAAGACTCTAATAAACTCATGAGTCTTGATAAATCTAAAATAGCAGAAGCAGCTAAACTGGTTGAAGAAAGAAAAGATGAAGTGGCTGTTCATGGTGGTATGGATATGGCCAATCATCTTGCGTTAGCTTCATTATGGCCCGTCGCTAATGCCGTGAATAAAGCCAATGAGCAAGGTGGATTTGTCTTTTGGAACCATCCTACATATAAAGTAAATAACGGCATTGCAACACTCTCTAAGGAACATATAGAATTTATTAAGAATGGAACTCTGCATGGTATTGAGGTGGTTAATGAAAATATTTTTTCTGAAGAAGCGCTCACCATTGCGCTGGAATATAATCTAACAATTATTGGTACTTCTGATGTGCACAACCTAATCGACTGGGATTACTCATCTCATCAAGGTCAGCACCGTCCTGTAACCCTAATTTTAGCTGAAGAAAGAACGAAACCAGCTATAAAAGAAGCCTTAATGAAAGGAAGAACCATCGTGTGGTATAAAAATCTCTTGATAGGAAGAGAAAATAATATACAACCACTATTAAACGCGATGATGAGAATAGATTCAGCAAGATATCAAGATAACTCAGAGATACTAGAAGTCATTATTAAAAATAATTCAGATACAAAAATTCAAATGACCAATCTATCGGATTATTCCTTTACGAGTAATCACGACATTATTGAAATTCCAGCGCATAGTGAAATCAACTTAGATGTAAAAACTAAAGAACAATTAACCTCTATTTCGTTGGAATTTGAAATACTAAATGCATTGGTAAGGCCAAAAACACATCCAACATTAATCTTGCATTCTAATATTGCCTCTGATTAATGGAAATAGTCATATGATGCTTGAAAAATTTGAACGCTATCCACTCACGTTTGGTCCAACACCCATAGAAA
>TARA_B110000438_G_scaffold13518_1_pt1 | contig 13952 bp, 10 predicted proteins | sample TARA_B110000438 | Tara Oceans TARA_B110000438 (sample SAMEA4398413) | marine metagenome | biome: Polar Biome; feature: [MES] marine water layer (ENVO:01000295) within the mesopelagic zone...; material: water (ENVO:00002006), including particulate matter (ENVO:01000060) such as...... | reverse complement strand
CCTCCAGTTGGGATGAATTTATTTCTAGCTGCATATAGATTTGATGAAGATATGCCAAAAATATATAAGGCCACCTTGCCATTTTTCTTAGTTCGGTTATTTGCCGTCGCTTTGATAACGTATATCCCCATAATAACCTTAGGTTTATTACGTTAATCCAATCGATATCAATTGGTGAATCAATACTTGATTTTAAAAGAAATCAAAAGATATATTCTCGATCTAAAATACCGGGACAACTTTATACCTTAAACGCTATTGATTCGCTCAACGAGAGCGCATTACTTATAAAACAATATTTAGGAGTCGTTCAATGAAGCGCTTAGGGATATCTATATCTTTAATAGCAACCCTACTAAACCCGATTTTTGCTCAGAGTGAGGCGGGTGCAATATTCTTACTTATCGCTCCAGGTGCGCGTGCCGGTGGAATGGGAGAGGCACAAGTAGCGGTAGCAAATGATGCGTACGCTAGCTATTGGAATCCTGCAGGCTTAGGGTTCCTAGATGGCCAAGAATTTGCTATGATGCATGTAAACTGGTTACCTGGACTTGCAGATGATCTTTACTATGAGTTCTTAGCCTATAGAAAAAAATATCCAACCTTAGGCACCGTTGGTGGTCATTTGATTTTTTTAAATCTAGGTGAACAGATAAGGACCAGTGAAACAGGGGATGAACTGGGTACTTTTACCAGCTATATGACTGCTTTTACCTTATCGTATAGCGCTTTGATATCTCCTACGCAATCATTCGGTATTAATACAAAGGTTTCCTATCAGCATCTGGTTGAAATTGGGGCTGGTAGTGAAAAAGGTAAAGGAACATCAACAGATTTTGGCTTTGACCTTGGTTATCTACATAAAGAATGGCTTTCAAAAGATCTTACTGTGGGGTTTAATTTATCAAATCTTGGACCTAAGGTCTCATTTATTGATCCTGACCAGGCTGACCCTCAACCAACAAACTTAAGCCTGGGACTTAATTATGCTATTGTGAACAGTGAGTTCAATAAACTTAATATTGTGTATGATGTTGATAAACTTTTGGTTTCTTCGTATCCAGATATGGACTGGGATAGTGATGGCTATATTGGAGGATATGACGAAGATGGTAATCTTAGCCCTGGTAATGATTATAATGCTGAAGGAAATCTTGAGATTGCACATACTGATCCTATCTATAAGGCTATCTTTACTTCATGGGTAAACGATTGGCTTCTTGGTGGAGATATCGACTACGGTTCGACTAGCCCCGGTAACGGAGATGGAATTATAGGAGGGTTTGACTGGGTTGATGCCGATGATGATGGAAAGGTAGATGGAGGGAAATGGTTTGACCCGGACTCAAATGGCCTAGTTGATCCTGGAGAGAATGAAATGGTGAAAACTAGTGGTTCACCTGGAGACGATGGTTGGGGTGATTATAATGAATATGGTATTAAAGAAGTTGGAAATGCCAAAGATAGAAAAATTTCTAATGAGATTGATCGATTGGTCCATAACATAGGTGTTGAGTATTGGTATGGTCAATATTTTGCAATTCGTTCAGGATTTTATTATGATAAAACGGGGAAGATCAGTAATCCTACTTTTGGAATCGGATTACGATTTTCAGGGTATGGATTTGATTTTGGATATACCTATGGTGACCAAGGTCATCCTCTAACCAATACGATGCGTTTTTCACTGAATAAAGAGTTTTAAAAAAGCCTATCAAATGACTCGAGGTTCTTTTGTGAAAAGGTCAATAATAATGATCTTCATCACTGGTTTATTAAGTGCAAATGTTCTTGGAAATCTTCGAATCTGTGCTCTTCGAGTCTCATTTCAAGAAGACAATCTTTCCAGCACGACAGGGAATGGACAATTCCTACTAGAATCAAATGGAATTGAATGCTCTGAGTATACTTTAGATCCTCCTCCGCATGACCGTTCATATTTTGAATCGCAGTTGGTTGCTATCAGCTCTTATTTTGACTCAGTATCCTATGGCCAATTTAAAATTGACCTAGATGATTCAGAGGTCTTTCCATCAAGTAGTGAAGGAGCTTATGAACTTTCTAAGTTTATGAATTATTATAATCCTTACAGTGATAGCAATCTTCAAGAAAAAAGATTAACTGAACTATTTAGAGATGCTATTGTTCTCGCAGACTCTTTAGATCAAATTAGTTTTGAGTCCTATGATCTTGTTGTCGTGTTTCACGCGGGTATAGGTCAAGATTTCTCCTTACCATTTTTAGACCCAACGCCTGAAGATATTCCTTCAACCTATGTTGACCAAACAATGCTCCAAGAACATCTCGGTACTTCATCTATTATTATAGATGGAATACAGATAACGAAAGGTGTCTTACTCCCTGAATCTCAAAACCACTTACTTTTTAGTATCGCAGAATCAATGTTCAGTGATGCCAGTGAACCTTGTGAATATCAATATGGACTAACTGGGACTTTTGCTCTAATGGTTGGTTTTGCTGTAGGTCTGCCGCCCTTATGGAACATAGAAACGGGTGAGAGTGGAGTCGGGATCTTTGGTCTAATGGATCAGGGCTCTAATAATGGCCGTGGTGTTGTACCATCACCACCTACGGCCTGGACACGTATTTACGCAGGCTGGGAAGACCCCCTAGATATTCCCTTGGGGTCCATGGTAACCCTGAGTTCTCAACAAAAAGATCAAATTGCAAAATTACCTGTTAGTGAGAATGAATATTTTTTAATTGAGAATCGAAATAATACTATTCAGAATAGAGTGAGCATTGATTCGATTCGTTTTAAGATGGGGCAGGATAATGGTGGAAGTCTCTACCCTCCTTATATAGAGATATTGCAAGATTCGGCAGGAATCAAAAAAGATGAGAATGGTGTGGTGGTATCCGTTCCAAATTATGATATTGGGCTACCTGCATCTGGTTTATTGATATGGCATATTGATGAGACTATTATTTACAATAAGATCAATGAATATTCTATTAATAATGACCTCTCCCATTTAGGTGTTGATCTTGAAGAAGCTGATGGAGCACAGGATATAGGATATGTATCAAGTTTTATATTTAATGACCCGTCGGCGGGTTATTTTGGTGACATGTGGTTTAAAGGGAATAGCCAGTACTTCCTTGCAAATCCAAATATGGTTGACCTATCACCCGAGTTTGGACCAAATACTTACCCTTCAACAACAATGCATGATGGCTCTTCTTCTAATTTAAGGGTCTCGAATATCAGTGAATCAGGAGAAGCGATGTCTTTTACGGTTTCAAATTCTCTAATATCACCTGGTTTTTCTGATACAAGCCTAGGTCTTATAAGCATTTATGATATTGATGGTGATGGAGATAACGATCTTGTAGGAGGAACAGATAGTCTTTTTATTGGATTGGTCGATAGTGTTATTGATAGAACTTATTTTCATGAATTATCATCAGATGATTTTCGTGTGATAGTTCAAGATCAAGAGAGTCATACATTATTGGATGTCTTTGAATATTTCACAGACTCTGTTCACCACTATCGGTACGATTATTTTATTCCTTCTAATTCAGTCTCATTGTTATATGATGAAGGAATAGATTCTTTGTTTTTTCCTGTTTTAACAAATGGTAGTGCAGGAATAGACCGAAAATCAAAATCAGAGTGGGAGTCTCATTCAAAACGTGTATTTGCAGATCCAAATAATTTCGGAATTGATCTTAGCTCTAGTGGAATTAGTATTGATGTATTTGGAAACCCAACTTTTAAATGGACCTCGAATACGTTTAATTATATTTGTGGAATTGATCTTGATCTTGATGCTAAAGGTGATGTGTTGGCATTAGACAACGATGGCTCTCTTTATGCATTTAATTCTGATCTGGTATTGATGGCCGGGTTTCCTTTAAATATTCAAGTGCAGCAACCAGTATTAGCAAGAGACCTTTATGGTAGCGAATATCCAGAGATTGTAGCAAGGTCTGCTGATTCTTCATCTATTTATATTGTTAACTACCAGGGCCATATTTTAAATCGCATAGCAAATATGAAACATGATGATCTTGTATCGTTATCGGTGATTAAAGAAAAAAATTCTATAATTACCCGATCAACCATCTATCAACTTGGTCAACTCTCTGATCCAAAGGGTAATGAATGGGGATTTTTAAATAGCGATCAAGGGAGTAGTAGAAAATTAGATCTTAATTATATTTTTAATGATCAGGGGAGCAGTATTCTCAATCGATCATATGTTTATCCTAACCCTATTCTCGATGGCCTTGCGAAGATTCGGGTAGAATCAATCAGCGCATCCTATATCAATGTCTACGTATATGATCTTGCTGGTTATTTTATTAAAGAATTTAATTCTGACCTTTTTCAAGAAGGGACTCAGATATCAGAATGGAGCTGGAACGTATCTGGATTAGAACCTGGCATTTACTTCGCTCATGTAGAAGTTGGTTCTGATAATAAGAAAGATACTCAAATTGTAAAGGTGGCAATCCTCGAATAATGAAAAATAAAATTACATTTTTATTTATATGTTCATTGATTATTGCTAGGCCAGAGTATAATCATCCAGAATTGAAATGGTCTTCTTTCGAAACTGAGCATTTCAAAATTCATTTTCATGACGAGACTGAAATGACAGCAAGAGAGGCCGCAACTGTAGCTGAATTTATTTGGCCAGAGATCACTAATTTTTACGATTATCGCCCAAAAGAGAAGACTCATCTTATTTTAACTGATCCTGATGATTATTCAAATGGAGCTGCATATTATTATGATAATAAAATAATGATCTGGGCTTCACCATTAGATTTTGAACTTCGTGGGAGCCATCGTTGGCTGCAGAATGTCATCACACATGAATTTGCTCATATTGTGTCTTTGCAAAAGTCTATGAAAGCTGGAACCTCTATCCCTGGTGCATATTTACAACTAATGAATTATGAAGAAGAGAACCGGCCAGACGTACTTTATGGATACCCTAACACTTTGATCAGTTATCCAATACCTGGTACGGCTGTTCCTCCTTGGTTAGCAGAGGGAATTGCACAGTATATGTACGAGAATGCTGATTGGGACCACTGGGACAGTCACAGGGATATGATCCTCCGTGATCGAACAATAAATAATGATCTTTTATCATTTACAGAGATGAATACCTTTGGAAAAAAAGGAATCGGAAATGAATCAACCTATAATTCTGGATTTGCTCTGTCAACATTTATAGCAAATGAATATGGACCTCAAAAATTAAAAATGATAATGCATGAATTATCATCACCATTACAGTTCTCGATTGATAAAGCTATGGAGCTTGTTTTGGGTCTAAGTGGGGATAAGGTATATGATCTCTTCAAAAGCTCCCTAGAGGTCCGCTATAAGGCCCTTGTCGCACCCATTGAGCTTTATCCCATTCTCGGCGATAAAGTATTAATGAAAGGCACAACAAATATTTATCCAAAATGGCACCCATCAGATAATGCATTCATTTATCTCTCTAATAAGAATAATGATTATTTTGGGCAGACCGATCTATTCTATTATGATCTAAATACAGAAGAAGAAAAAAAAATAAAGTCCAGCGTGCATTCTTCTCCCACATGGCATCCTGATGGAAAGAAAATCTACTACTCAAAAAAGGCAAAGTTTCCCAATAAGAATGGATCTAGATATTATGATATATATTCATATGATATTGAATCTGAAAAAGAAGAACGATTGACAACGGATGCCAGAGCATTTAATCCGGTGTATATTGAAAGTGATAGTTCTCTTGGTTTTATAGCTACGTATGATGGTGGGCAGGATATATATATATTGAATCTGAAAACAAAAGAAATAGAAAAAGTGACAGGATTTACAGAACGTCCAATGATCAGTCACTTGACATTTTCCAACTCTTCAAATTCATTATACTTTGATATTACAACTCATCATTATAGAGATATTTATAGATATGATCTTGTCACAGGTCTTGTGGAAGAAGTTTTCAATAACCCATTGTATGATGAAAGAAATATTTCATTCTCTACTAATAACCTACAGATACATAGTAGAGATAAGAGCGGTATCTATAATTTATTTTTAAAAAATGATGCAGATTCATCTTCAGGTTATATAACGAATGTAACTGGTGGCGCATTTATGCCGGATATCTCCAATGATGGCAGAGTCGTTTACTCGTTATATGATAATGGTGCCTACTCTATAGCAATAATAGATTCGATTTTGATGGTAGATGAGCAGTATGTTGGATATTCAGATAAATACTATGAGAATAGCTCATCATTAGCTGAACCAATCTTAAGTTTAGATAAAACTGAGGCTGTTCCATATACAGACCAATTCCCCAATATGTTTATCATGCCTAAGCTGATGCTTGATTATCAAACAGTTAAGCCAGGGTTCTATTTCTATTCAAGTGAGATCATAAATAGGCTTTCATTGTTTGGAGGGTTTTCAATAAATAGACTAAATGATGTTGACCTATTTTTTATTTTTGATTTTAAAAGATTTTATCCAACCTTATTTTTTGAGACTTACTATATTACTCGAAACACAACTGATAACTCCAAATATCAGGATGTTTATAAAATTAAGGATGATATAAAATTTCGTTTAATTCAATTCAGGTCTGGACTCAGGCTTCCGATATTTGGTACTAATTTGGAGGTTTCGGGGACTCGTCAATTATACCGAGCTTTTATCCAAGAGCAAGTAACTACGAATGAGTATGGTATATTGGAGGCTGGTGCAGCATATGATTATTTCAGAGGATGGACCTTGGCTTCTGCCTGGTCTATAGATATGGTAGATCGTAAATTAGATAAAACTCTGAATCCTTCAGGTGGCTTTCGTATCGGTTTAAAACTAGACTTTGAAAAAAATGATTTTATCGAGGGATTAAATCTTTCGGAATCGGGAACTTTATTAGAAGACTTTCGTTCTAATGATCTTGTAAGGGCTCAAGTTGATGGATCCTATTTTATTGAACTTCCGTGGGCAAAACGCTTGACCATTGCTCTCAAAGGACAGGGAGGATTGGTTAGTGATAATTTGGTAGACTCTTTTTTCCATTTTTACTTAGGTGGAATCCCTGGATTGCGTGGCTATCCGTTCTATTCGATCCAAGGAACCAAAAATGCCCTAATAGATTTTACGTTTAGGGCTCCTCTATTTATGGGGAAGCATTTTAAAGCAAAGTGGATAATTTTACAAAACAGTACCCTTGGTCTAATTTTTCAGGCAGGTGATGCGTGGGTAGAGGATTATTCCATTAAACGATCGTTTGGAATTCAATGGCGGTTGAATGGGTTTTCTTTTTATAACTTCCCGACCGCAATTGAGATGGAATATCATCATCCTTTAGATAAGTTTGAGCGTAACATTAATGAAGAAATAATTGAATATGGTGAAGAGAATAGGGCATATGTTAAGATACTTTTTGATTTTTAATATTTATTATACTTTGTCAGGTACACTCTATGCACAAGGTAATATGCCTAGACAAGGCGATAGTATAGTTAAAAATGATAGCAGCGTTGTGCTTCTAGGAAAAAAAGAGCAGATAAATTATCCTGGGAAGCCATTAATTATGTCATTAGTACTTCCTGGGGCAGGTCAGTTTTATAATAGATCTCCTATCTGGAAAACAGCTACTTTTCTATCTGTAGAAATAGGAAGTATTGTTGCTTGGAATTATTTTAAAAACGAAGCAATGAGCAAAAAAGATGCCTATCAAAACTTTGCAGATGAGAATTGGACCTTGATCAACTGGATAACAAATAGGTTCTCTCCACCAACCCATATCCATGATACAAGGTCTTGGACCAACTTTTCTGCGTTGACAAGTTTAACTGGAACTCATGATCTTGATCTTATTATTTCTGGTAATCTTGCTAATGAATTAAACCTAACGAGGGTCTCATCGGATAGCTTGGAAGCACATCCAGATTGGGTTAGTACAGGAGATATAATAGTAGTGAGAGATAGGCATTTTTATGAAAATATTGGCAAATATGACCAGTTTCTTGGTGGATGGAGCGATGCAGTAGATGAATGGTTCTGGGAGGAAAAAGATGTCGGTGATAGTATTGAAATTGTTATAAAAACCCCCTTAAAACAAAATTTTATTGATCAGAGATATTCATCGAATCAAATGCTAACTGCAGCAAAATATAGTATTACAGCGCTTATGTTTAACCATGTGATCAGTGGCATCGAATCTGTCTGGACAAATCAGAGGAATGCTAATTCACAAAAAAATGAAGAAGGTCCTAGCTCAGTAGATACAAAACTAAGTTTATTATATGACCCTATTAATCCATTCGGGGTAGGTGGTCTGGCTCTTACGGTAAACTTTTAATTATGAAAATTTTTAATTATATATTTATAGGACTCTTTGGAATATTTTTTTCCTGTGCAGGGTCAAAAGTAGATGACGAAATCTCTTTAAAGGAAAAATTCTCCAGTGGTCTTGAAAATTTAGAGAAAGAAAAGTATCTACAAGCTCAATCTGATTTTAAGTATGTCGTTGTACGTGGTACGGGATCAGACCTGGGTGATGATGCTCAGTATTATCTTGCCGAATCTTTTTATCTAAATGAGGAATATTTATTATCAATTGCTGAATATGAGAAACTTACAAGGCGTATGGCATTTAGCCCATTTGTAGAGGATGCACGTTTTAAAATATGTGAAGCATACAGCATTGAGTCACCTAAATACTATCATGATCAAGAGTATACGGAAAAAGCACTCCAAAGATATCAAGAATTTCTTGATGATTTCCCTAACTCTAAGTTGATAGTTGATGTTGTAGCCTCTATTCAATTACTCAGAGAAAAATTAGCAATCAAGTTATTTGAGGCAGGAATACTCTATATGAAGATGGATGAGTATGACTCAGCCAAACTAATCTTCCAAAAAGTTATTGATCTTTATTATGATACAGAAATAATTCATAAGGCCTATTTTGAAATGCTTAAGGCCTTAGCAAAAAATGAAAATATTGATGAAGCCATTTCTCTTTTAGACCAACATCAAGAAATTTTAGTCGAAAATAACCTCTATGACGACGCTAATTCGTTAATACAGCAAATCCAAAGATCTATGGACAATGTCAAATAATGAAAGTATGTCTCTTTGGTGGAACATTTGATCCTCCACATATAGGCCATCTATTAGTTGCTCAAACTGTTTGTGAAGCAGAAAATTTTGATAAAATTTTATTTATTCCTACCCATGAGCCACCTCATAAAAAAGTAAAAACTTCTATCGAAGATAGATTGAATATGTTACATATAGCCGTGGATGGTAACCCAAACTTTGAAATTTCTGATGTTGAAATAGATAGAGGGGGTGTCTCATACACCATTGATACTCTTGAAATGATAAAAAAACAGAATCAAGAGAATAATGAATTGTTCTATTTAATAGGAAGTGATAGTCTTTTAGAGTTCCATAAATGGAAAGAACCAAGGAAAATATTAGAGCAATGTCAGGTTGTTGTTGCCATTCGACCAGGCTTTAGACCTAGTGATATTCCATCTTGGATCCTCCATCGTATCCAATTTGCAAATATTCCTAGGTTTGAAATATCATCAACAAATATTAGACACAGGTGGGTTGAGGATAAGACGATCCGGTATATGGTTACTTTACCTGTCTGGGACTATATAAACGAACACAAGCTGTACTCTTAGTTCGCGAAATCAAAATACCAACGGACCAGATTAATCGTAACTAAAATTGTTCCTTCAGTTCGACCAATACTCCAATTTGTCCTTATCATAAATAGCGTAAGCCCAACCATTAAAACAAGTAAAACGACACTGTTGTAGATATCTTGTGATATCATGGCCGGGTTGATCATTCCTGCTAGTCCAAGTACACCAAGTAAATTAAATAGGTCGCTACCGATCAGGTTGCCAATTGCTATACCATGTCTACCTTTTAATGCTGCAGAAACAGAGGTTGCGAACTCAGGTGCAGATGTTCCAGCGGCTACGATCGTTACTGCGATTACCCAGTCAGAGATGCCCATGTAACGTGCAACGTTGGAGGCATGTTTCACCATTAGATCCCCGCCAAAAACTATTAAGACAAGGCCAGTAAAAAAATATACATATGACATTGAGGTAGCGGTAGCGGGGTGAACTTCTTCTGGAGGGTCTTTTTTTATAAATAAAAAGGTTACATAAGAAATTAAAAGAAGGAATAGAAGTAGGCCTTCATTTTGAGTATACTTATCATCAGGCGTCCAACCGTTGAATCCGAAAAATAGGAAAAATATTAAAGCAGTAGTTGATAATAAAAATAGACAATCTCGATTAAATAATTTAGATGACGTTGCAATAGGGCGAATCATTGCTGTTCCGCCAAGTATAAAACCTAGATTGAATATATTTGAACCGATGACATTGCCGATGGATATATCTGTTTGCTTTGTGATCGCAGCACTTATTGTAACAGCAAACTCAGGTGCAGAGGTTCCAAAAGCAACAACGGTCAGACCAATTATCAGATCTGAGACCTTTAGGCTGTGAGCGATCTCTGCAGCAGAGTCGACAAGCCAATCAGCTCCTTTCCATAGCATAACTATTGATGCTACGACAATTAAACAATCAATGATTAAATTATATTCCATTCACTTATTACAAATTCTAGTTTAACGTTAAAAATATGCTTTAAATAATTTTACTAAATTTATATTTAAAACATAAAAAAAGTAGAAAATAGCTTTATTGAGTTTAATTAAAGAAAGTCCATTAATTGCGTGGGTATTTTTACTATTTTCAGTGGCTTAAAAAACAGCTGAATATTGAATGATTGAATTTCATAATGTATCCTATGCCCATAATAAGGGTTATGGGGTCAATAACCTTAATTTAAAGATCGATGAAGGTGAATTTGCCTTTTTAATTGGTCCCACAGGGTCTGGAAAGACGACTCTAATGCGTTTAATATATTTTGACCTATTTCCAGATAGTGGTTCTTTAACGATCAATGGCATCAGATCTAAAAAGGTCACAAAAAGAAAGATCCCATTAATTAGAAAATCAATAGGGATGGTATTTCAAGATTATAAACTTTTATCAGACAGAAATCTTTTTGAGAATATAGCTTTGCCTTTACATGTCCTGGGTTTTAAAAACAGCAATATTGCTAGCAGAGTAGAAGAAGCGTTGGAATTGGTTGGCCTTGAAAAGAAAGAGAAACATTTTCCAAACGAATTGTCTGGAGGGGAGCAGCAGAGAGCCTGTTTAGCAAGAGCGATCATTAAAGAGCCAGATCTTATTCTGGCTGACGAACCGACAGGTAATCTTGATCCTGTAGCATCATTCGAACTGGTCCGATTGCTTGAGACTATTAATGAGACAGGTACAACAATACTAATGGCCTCCCATAATTATAATCTTATTAAAGGAAGAGGCCGCCCTATCTATGAATTAAAAGATGGCGTCTTAAGAATAAGATAATGGGGAAATTCATTTATTTAATCACCGAGGGTCTTAAAAATATATGGCGTCATAAGATGACCGCCATGACCTCAGCTTTCTCTCTTTTTATTGCACTCTATATTGTTGGGCTAATTGCTACAGCCGGAAATAACACAGAGAAAGTATTGCATTATTTAAGATCTAAATACAAGATTGAAGTATTTTTTAAACAAGACATTAGCAATGAAGAAGCAGTTGGACTGATACATAAGATAAAAAAAATAAAGGGTATACGTACTGCAACAATTATAGAAAAAGAAGACGCTGTTCGAATCTTTAAAGATCAGTTTGGTGAAGACATTACAGATCTTCTTGGATACAACCCATTACCTGTTAGTGCGGTCGTCAATGTAAGGAGGACCGACCAGAACATCCTTCGAGTTGATAACATTATAAAAGAGATCCAAAAAGTTGGTGAAATTGAAGCGGTTAAATATCAAGGGAATTTGATCAGGAAGATCGAGAAGAACTTCAAACGATTGTCTAATTACTTACCCTATCTTTCTGGATTTATTATTCTTATCACTGTTTTAATTATCTACAATACTATCAAGCTATCTGTTTATTCTAGAAAAGAACTTATACGGTCACTTCAACTAATTGGTGCTTCAAATATGTTTATCAAATTACCTTTTATTTTTGAAGGAGTCTTTATTGGTATCTTATCAATTATTTTAGTTTTTCCTGCTCTAATGGGAAGTGTGAAAGGTGCAAATTATATATTGTCTAATTATACCTCTTATGGAGTCAACTTAGCCTTTGATCTTTCAATCTGGGTCTGGCTACTTTCGATGGTTGTAATCATTACGTTTCTAAGTAGTTATCGAGCGGCAACAAGTTTTTTAAAATAACTTTACGTTCTGTCATTGTAGAGACAGAACGAATCATCTTAAATTCAATACTAATTATTTTATAAATTATCAATTTAAACGGAACCATTGTGCCTAAAAGCGATACAAAAGAAAAAATAACCAAAAAGAAAAAGCCTTCAAAAAAACCATCCAATAAAAAATCAAATAATTCAGTATTTGAAAAAGAGTTGGTTGTACTAAAGGATAAGCATATTAGACTAAAAGCTGAGTTTGATAATTTTCGTAGAAGGAAATCAGAGGAGATATCAAAGCTTCTTCAATTTGAAGGTGAATCGGTGATTAAAGGGTTTATTCCGGTCTTTGATGACTTAGAGCGTATTGTGAATTCACTAGATGCTAATGATGAATCTCTGAAAGATGGTATGACTCTAGTCCAGAATAAGATCACAAAGTTATTTGAATCATTGAATATTGAGACCTTCGGTATCCGGGGCGAGAGTATGGACTCTGATATTCATGATGCCATGCTGACACAGGTTGATGAAGAATTAGAGAATGATGAGATCATTGAGGTCTTTGAAAAAGGTTATACATACAGAGATAAAGTAATCCGGCATGCAAAGGTGATAGTAAATAAAAAATGAAAGATCTATACGATGTAATTGGTGTCTCTAAAAATGCTTCTAAAGATGAGATCAAGAAAGCATACAGGAAGTTAGCTTTAAAATATCATCCGGATAAAAATCCGGATAATGAAGAAGCAGAATTGAAGTTCAAAGATGCTGCTGAAGCCTATGCTATTTTGAGTGATGAGCAAAAACGTTCCAGGTATGACCAATATGGTCACGCCGGTGTAGGAATGGGTGAAGGTGGAGGTCAAGGCGGCTTTAGTAGTGGTGGTGTTCACATGAGTATGGATGACATCTTTTCCCAGTTTGGTGATGTTTTTGGAGGAGGAGGAGGCGGCAGTCCTTTTGAAAGTTTTTTTGGTGGAGGAAATAGAGGTGGTCGGACTAGATCGAGCGGAAGTGATATTAGAATCAAAATCAAATTAACCTTTGAAGAAATAGCCAAAGGATTAGAAAAAAAGATAAAGATAAAAAGGTCTATAGTCGCACAGGGAGCAGAGTTTATCACTTGTCCTACTTGTAATGGTCAAGGACAGGTATCGACCATTAAAAATACGATTTTAGGTCAAATGAGATCTGCCTCTGTCTGTCCACACTGCGAAGGGTCAGGCAAGCGGATAGGAAATAGGCCACCCGGGGCTGGACCAGATGGGATGATCAAAAAAGACGAGACCATTAAAATCAGTGTTCCTGCTGGTGTAGAAGAAGGCAATTATATGACAGTCGGTGGTCAGGGAAATGAAGATATTTCAGGGAACCCGGGTGACTTGATAGTGGTTTTTGAAGAAGATGACCATGATTATTTTGTTAGAGATGGTGAACATATTATACTAGAATTGAAGATATCATACCCTACTGCGGTGCTTGGTGGTAAAATAGAAATCCCAACGGTTGATGGAAAAGCTGGTTTGAAGATTCCTTCTGGAATTCAGTCTGGTCAGGTCTTAAGGATGAAAGGTAAAGGTTTCCCACGGTTGAGAGGACGATCGAATGGTGATCAATTGGTCAAGGTCCAAATTGA
>TARA_B110000438_G_scaffold125171_1_pt1 | contig 13952 bp, 12 predicted proteins | sample TARA_B110000438 | Tara Oceans TARA_B110000438 (sample SAMEA4398413) | marine metagenome | biome: Polar Biome; feature: [MES] marine water layer (ENVO:01000295) within the mesopelagic zone...; material: water (ENVO:00002006), including particulate matter (ENVO:01000060) such... | reverse complement strand
CTACTTTCGCAAATTGGATTGCAAATGTAAAACAAAAAATCAAAAAAAAATAAATAATGTTCTCATAAATAAAACAGGAAAATTAAGTTTTTAATATTCTTTTAATTTCATTTAATTTTATCAAGGCTTCTACAGGTGTTAATTCATCTATATTTAAAGATAATATATCCTCTTTCAACTCTTCTAATTTTGGATTATCCAAATTAAAAAAACTTAATTGTAAATCAGTATCCTGATTCTTCTTATTTGATTTATTAAACTGATGTGATTTTTCTAATTTATTTAATATTTTTTTTGCTGATGAAATAAGCTGTTTTGGCATTCCCGCCATACTTGCAACATGAATTCCAAAACTGTGAGCACTTCCTCCAGGCACTAATTTTCTTAAAAAAATCACATTATCATCAGTTTCCTTCACCGAAACATTAAAATTATTAATTCTTTCAAATGTATCTGCCATCATATTAATTTCATGATAATGAGTAGCAAATAATGTTTTAGGTTTATAAGGATGATCATGTAAAAACTCCGCCATTGCCCATGCTATAGAAATACCATCATAAGTACTTGTTCCTCTTCCTATCTCGTCTAATAAAATCAAACTTTTATTAGAAATATTATTTATAATCGCAGCAGCTTCATTCATTTCTACCATAAAAGTAGATTCACCAATAGAAATATTATCACTTGCTCCAACCCTAGTAAAAATCTTATCTACAAAGCCCATTTCTACTCTTTTTGCAGGAACAAAACTTCCAATTTGAGCCAATAATACAATTAGTGCAGTTTGTCTTAAAATTGCAGATTTACCAGACATATTTGGACCAGTAATCATTAAAATTTGGTTAGAATCATTACATATAGAAATATCATTAGGAATATATGGATTTTCATATGGCAATTTTGATTCTATTACAGGATGTCTGCCTTCAATAATTTTTATTTTGTTAGAATTATTAATTACAGGAAATGAATAATTCATTTTTTGAGCTAATACTCCAAAACCACATAAACAATCTAGAACAGCTAGCCAATGAGAATTTGTTTTAATAACTGGAATAAATGGTCTTAATTTTAATATTAAATCATTAAAAATTTGGGTTTCTAATGACAATATTTTTTCTTCAGCCCCTAAGATTTTTGATTCATAGTCTTTGAGTTCGTGAGTTATATATCTTTCTGCATTAACTAGAGTTTGTTTTCTAACCCAATCTTCAGGCACCTTGTCCTTATGGAGATTTCTAACTTCTAAATAATAACCAAAAACATTATTAAAGCTAATTTTTAAAGAGCTAATTCCAGTATTCTCTATCTCTCTATTTTGAATTTCAGTTAAATAATTTTTTCCAGATTTAGACAAATCTTTTAATTGATCTAGTTCTAGATTAAATCCTCTATTGACGACATTTCCTTTAGAAACACTTACAGGAGCTTCTTCATCCAGAGTCTTTTCTAAAATATCAATTAACTTTTCACATAAATTCAATGAATTTGAGATTTTTTGAATAAATTCATTAGAACTCGAATCCAAAAGTTTTTTTAATGGCTTAATTGATTTTAAATTGTTTTTTAATTGAATTAATTCCCTAGGACTTATTTTAGAAGTCGCCACTTTTGCCATGATTCTTTCTAAATCACTAAATGATTTTAGTATAGTACAAACTTTATCTAAATCATTATTATTTTTGACAAAATAATCTACACATTGATGTCTAAATTCTAATTCTTTTAAGTCTATAATAGGGTGAATTATCCATCTTTTTAGCATTCTACCACCCATTGAAGTAGAGCTATAGTCAATTACATTAATTAGTGAAATTCCGTCTTTATTATTTGACCTTAAAAGCTCTAGATTTATCATTGTAAATCGATCCATCCAAACAAAATCTTTATCAATAATCTTATTAATATTGGTGATATGTGATAAATTAGAATGCTGTGTTTCCTCTAAATAATGTAAAATTGATCCACAAGCAATTATCCCAAGATTATCTTCTTTTATTCCAAATCCTTTAAGATTTAAAACGTGGAATTGATTTTTAATTTTTTCTAAAGCAAAATCTTTGTTATATACCCACTGTTCTAAATAAAATATAGATATGTAGTCTCCAAAAAGTGAATTAAACTCCTTTTTATGTTTTTTAGAAATCAAAATTTCTTTTGGATCAAAACTTTGAAGTAAGTTTTTTATATAATCTATGTTTCCCTGAGAAACTAAAAATTCTCCGGTTGATATATCTAAGAAAGAAATACCATAATAATCTTTTAAATTATAAATCGAGGCAAGAAAATTATTTGATTTTTTTTCTAAAATCCCATCATTTAAAGAAACTCCAGGTGTTATTAGTTCAGTAACTCCTCTTTTTACAATAGTCTTGGTTGTTTTGGGGTCTTCTAACTGATCACAAATAGCTACCCTTTCTCCAGCTTTTACTAATTTGTGCAGGTAGGTATTTAATGAATGATAAGGGAAGCCTGCTAATTTAGTTTCACTATTACTTCCAGCCCCTCTTTTGGTTAAAACAATACCTAAGATTTTAGATGTTTTAACTGCATCTTCATGAAAAGTTTCGTAAAAATCTCCGACTCGAAACAATAATAAAGCATCAGGGTATTTACCCTTAATCTTATTATACTGTTTCATTAATGGAGTTACTTTTTTAACCTCTTTTTTCACGTTTAAATTGATTCTAAGCTAATTTACTATTATTTAGAAATTTAATCTTTTACTTTGTAAAAAACATTCTTAATTAATAAATGAGAAAATTAAAAAATAATGAACTTGGTAGAATAGATGTAAAAGAGTTTAAACAAATCCCAAAGACGCCCCTAATTATAATTTTGGATGATATTAGAAGTTTAAATAATATTGGATCTATTTTTAGAACTGCCGATGCTTTTATTATTGAAAAAATAATTCTTTGTGGAATTACAGCTTCTCCTCCTAATAAAGATATTCAAAAAACCGCATTAGGCTCAACTGAGAGTGTGGACTGGGAGTATCAAAAAGACATTAGTTTAGTAATTAAAAACTTGAAAAAAGATGGTGTTTATATTTGGAGTATAGAACAAGCTGAGAATTCTAGTAAATTAAATACGTTGAAAATTCCTAATGATATTAAACACGCAATTATTCTAGGAAACGAAGTTAAAGGTGTTTCTCAAAATGCTATAGATTTATCAGATAATGTTATCGAAATTCCTCAATTTGGAACAAAACACTCCTTGAACGTTTCTGCTTGTTCAGCTATTTTAATTTGGGAATTTTATAACTCTTTAAGCTAATTCTTTTTTAATCTTAAATAATAATTCCAAATAATCTAAATTATTTTCTACAAAATCAATATCCGTTACATCTATAAATAATATGTTCCAATCTTCTTTAGACTTTAATGATTTAATATAAGCTTGATTTATTTTTTTTAGGTAATCTTTTTTAATATTTTTTTCAAAATACCTTCCTCTTTTTTCAATATTTAAAAGTAAATTTTCAGGAGATTGCATTAAAAATATTATAAGATTTGGTTTTAATAAGTCTTTTGTCATGAAATAAAAAATATTTCTATAGAGATTAAAATCATTTTCAGATAGGGTAATTCCGGCAAAAATTAAAGATTTGACTATATCATAATCAAATACTACCCCAGTCTTAAATAAATCTAGTTGATTTTTATAATCGTTTAATTGTCTACATCTGTCCACTAAAAAAGTAAGCTCTAAATTCAGAGCATATCTTTTGGGATCTTTATAAAACTTTTCTAAAAAAGGGTTGTCTTTGAATCCCTCTAAAATTAAATTTTTATTTAAATCTTCTGAAAGTTTTTTAGATAAGGAAGTTTTACCTATACCTATATTTCCTTCAATAACAATATTATCATAATCTAATAAAGAATTAAATACAGGGTTGTATAATTTAGTTTTCAATTCCACAACATCAATAAAATCTTCTAAATCCTCTCCAATCTCTAAAATTGATCTTTTAAACAAGGGGTGAATTTTACCCTTTGCAATGTCTAATAAAGGTTTTATAACAAACCCTCTTTTATGAAGTTTGGGATGTGGAATTTTTAATTCTTTAGAATTTATTATTTGATTCTCATAAAATAAAATATCTATATCAATAGTTCTTGAAAAGTACCCTTTTTGAATTTTTCTAATTCTTCCTCCCTCATTTTCAATAACTAATAATTCATTCAAAAGTTCTTTTGGACTTAAAATTGTTTTGAATCCAATACAACAGTTATAAAACATATCACCTTTAAATCCAATAGATGGATTTTCATATAGTTTAGAAATTGAAATAACATCACCTAACCTTTTATCAATTTGATTTAAAGCAGATTGGATATTAGTTTGTCTATTACCTAAATTACTTCCCAGAGATAAATAAGCTAATTTCATGTTCACAAAGCCAAATTAAGGTTATTTATCTTTATTTAAAATGCTATTTTATATTTTTACAAAAAAAGATATAAATGAGTGAACCAAAAAAAATATTAGCAAGTAAAATATATCTTTATTTAGCTGCTTTATTTATAACCTCTTTAGTTGTTTCAAATTTAATTTTTCAAAAATTTTTTTACTGGTATCCATTTGATATGACAATTGGTGGTATAAAATTATTTGAACTTTCTGTTGGGATTCTTCCTTATCCAATAACTTTTTTAGTAACTGATTTAATTTCTGAAATATATGGTCAAAAGAAGGCTACACAAGTAGTAATAGCTGGAATATTTGCTTCTTTTTTTTCTTTATCAATAGTTTTAATATCTAATTATGTACCAGCTTTAGATTCCTCCCCAATAAATGACGAAACCTTTTCTCAAGTTTTTTCTCTTTCTGGTTTAGCTGTCTTAGCTTCTATGTTAGCATATTTGTTTGCTCAATTTATTGATATTAAAATTTATCACTTTTGGAAAAGGTTAACAAAAGGTAAAATGCTATGGTTAAGAAATAACTTTTCTACTTTCAGTTCTCAAATTATTGATTCTGTAACTGTAATATCTTTGCTATGCATATTTGAAGTTTTAAGTTGGGAAAGTTTTACTGGACTTGTTTTGTCAGCTGTTATTTTTAAAATACTTATTGCATTTTTAGACACACCTCTCCTTTATCTTTTTGTTTATCTTTTCAGAAAGAAGTTTAATTTAAAAGTAGGGGAAGAAATAAAAATTTAAACTAAGTCTAGGTCTAAGACAACACCTTCATTAGATCTGATATTAAATACCGTATCATCAGAAAAAATCAAGTATTGACCTTTTATACCACAAAGCTCGCCTTGAAATTTATTTTCTTTTACAATATTTAAACTTTTAGGCTTGATAGGGTATCTAGTCACTGGATATTTAATATTTAAAGTAGAAAAAGAATAGTCTTTTATAAATTGTTTTGCTTCTTTAGGAATAAATTCCAAAGCCCTTATTCTTTCTTTTTCTAAATCTACATTATTATCGTCCATCTTAAGCATTTCTCTCCAATTTGTTTTATCAGCATAAAACTTCTTTAACTCCACTTCACTTATTCCGGCTAAATATCGATTAGGTAATTCCAAAATTTGGATTGCTTTTATAGCACCTTGATCTATCCACCGAAAAGGAACCTGTGTTTTTCTTGTTACTCCAACTTTAATAGAACTTGAAAAAGCTAGATATAAAATATGTGGTTTTAATTGCACTTTTTTTTCATACTGTAAATCTCTTTCCTCAATATCTAAGTGGGCTTTACTTAGTTCTGGTTTCATAATCCATTCTGCTGTACTAGGTATTTCAAAAAAACAATTCTTACAAAAACCCTGTCTATAAATAGTCTGGTCTGACTGACAGTTCAGGCACTCATATCCAATATGTTTTAACTTTATTTTTTTTCCAATTAAGGAGTTCATATGTAAAAAATCATTTTTAAAATCTAGATAATAATTGACATCATCTGTCAACTCCACTTTCATTTTGGTTAAAACATCTGTAAACATCTTAAAAATTTAATTTAAATTTATATAATAAATATACTATAAAAATGCCTTTCTCTTTCTTAAATACCGTTATGTCTTGGTTTTTGAAAAAACGAATACATCAAATAGAGTTATTTATGAAATACCCTATTGAAGTGCAAAATGAAACACTTATAAATTTATTAAATACTGCAAAAAAAACAGAGTTTGGAAAAAAATATGACTTTCAATCAATAACCAACTACAAGACATTTTGTGAAAGGATACCAATAACTAATTACGAAGGTTTTTACCCTTACATTGAAAGATCAATCAAAGGAGAGCAAAATATTTTTTGGAGCGAACCAATAAAATGGTTTGCACAATCAAGTGGAACAACCAATTCAATCAGCAAATATATTCCTGTAAGTAACGATACTTTGGAAAAATGTCATTTTCAAGCAGGAAAAGATGCTTTATGTCTTTACATTAACAATAATGAGAACTCAAATTTGTTTTCAGGTAAATCATTAAGATTAGGCGGAAGTAAAAAATTATATGAAAATAATAATCATTTTTTTGGTGATTTATCAGCTATTTTAATAGATAACTTACCTATCTGGGCTGAAATGATAAGTACTCCAAATAATGAAATTTCTTTAATGGAAAAATGGGATGAAAAAATTGAAGCTATTATTAATAATACTGTTAATGAGAATGTAACTAGTTTAGCTGGTGTTCCCTCATGGATGTTGACTCTTCTCAACAATGTACTGGTTGAAACTAAAAAAACTAATATTTCTCAGATTTGGAATAATCTTGAAGTTTACTTTCACGGAGGAGTTAATTTCAGTCCTTATAAACAAGAATTTAAAAGAATACTTCCAAATAATATGAAATTTTATGAAACATATAATGCTTCTGAAGGATTTTTTGCATTACAAGATTCTAATAATTCCAATGAACTTTTGTTAATGCTAGATTATGGTATTTATTATGAGTTTATAGAAATGGATAGTTCTCAAATTCTAAATCAAAAAGTAGTAAACTTATCTCAAGTTAAAAAAAACATTAATTACGCTATGATTATCTCCACTAATTCTGGTTTATGGAGATATAAAATAGGAGATACCATAAAATTTACTTCAATTAAACCTTTTAGAATCAAAATAACAGGAAGAACAAAAAACTTTATAAATGCATTTGGGGAAGAGTTAATAATAGAAAACGCTGAAAAGGCTCTTGAAAAAACATTATTACAATACAAATTAAATATTGTTGAATATACTGTAGCTCCTTTTTTTATGAATAAAGAAAATTCTGGATTTCACCAATGGTTAATTGAATTTAAAAAACCTCCGAAAGATTTAATGAAATTTAAGAAGGATCTAGATATTAATATTCAAAATACGAATTCAGACTATAAATCAAAGAGATTTAAGGACATTACAATGTCTGAAATTGAGATCATTATTGCTAGAAAAAACCAATTTTACGATTGGTTAAAAGCAAAAAAGAAATTAGGCGGGCAAAATAAGGTGCCTAGACTTTCTAACGACAGAAAATTAATGGATGAATTATTGAAATTAAATTAAGAAGCTGCTTTTAAAACGTTTAATTTGGAATTTGATAGTTTACTTATAATATAATTTTTATCAATATTTAAAGTTTTTGTCTTAGATCCAGGTAATTCAAACATTGCATCATTGAGTACTATCTCGCAAATAGATCTTAATCCTCTGGCGCCAAGTTTGTATTCTATTGCTTTTTCAACTATATATTCTAGTCCTTTATCTGAAAATGAAATTTTTATTTCATCCATTTCAAAAAGTTTTTCGTATTGCTTAATTAAGGCATTTTTTGGATCAGTTAAAATAGATCTCAAAGCTTTTTTGTCTAAACTGTTCATGTAGGTTAAAACTGGTAACCTCCCTAATATTTCAGGAATAAGACCAAAATCTTTTAAATCTTTAGGAGAAATATAACTTAGTAAATTTTTGGAATCACTTTTACTTACTTCAGAAGAATTTTTATATCCAACTACTTGCATATTCAGCCTTTTAGAAATAATTCTTTCTATTCCGTCAAAAGCTCCACCAGCAATGAATAAAATATTTTGAGTATCTAACTCAATAAATTTTTGATCGGGATGTTTTCTACCCCCTTTAGGTGGAACATTTACTACAGTTCCTTCTAAAAGCTTTAATAAAGCTTGTTGAACTCCCTCTCCAGAAACATCTCTGGTAATAGAGGGATTATCACTTTTTCTTGCAATTTTATCAATTTCATCAATAAATACAATTCCTCTTTGAGCTTTTTCTTGATCATAATCCGAGGCTTGTAATAATCTTGTTAGAATAGTTTCTACATCTTCTCCGACATATCCTGCTTCGGTCAAAACCGTTGCATCAACAATAGCTAAAGGAACATTAAGCATTTTTGCAATAGTTTTAGCAATCAATGTTTTTCCTGTACCTGTTTCTCCAGCTATTAAAACATTACTTTTCTCAATCTCGATATCGTTTTCAGATTTTTTTTGGAATAGCCTTTTGTAATGATTATACACTGCTACTGATAAAATTTTTTTTGTTTGCTCCTGTCCAATTACATAATCATCCAAGAAAAGTTTAATCTCTTTAGGTTTTGCAATTTTTAATTCCTCTTTTTTAGGCTTAGATTCTTCTCTTTTGGACTCTTCTATAATAATTCCATAAGCTTGTTCGATACAACTATCGCATATATGAGCATCTTGTCCAGCAACAAGTAAATTAGTTTGTACTTTACTTAATCCACAAAAAGAACAGATTAAATCTTTATCTGCCATAAAATTACTTTTTAGTTAAAACCTCATCTATCATTCCATACTTCTTAGCTTCCTTAGCCTTCATCCAGTAATCTCTGTCACTATCACTGTAAACCTTATCGTATTTTTGACCAGAGTGATTAGCTATTATTTCGTATAATTCTTTTTTTAATTTACCAATTTCTCTAGCGGTAATTTCAATATCAGATGCTTGACCCTGGGCGCCACCTAATGGTTGGTGTATCATCACTCTAGAATGTGCTAATCCCGATCTTTTTCCTTTCTCACCTGCGCATAATAAAACAGCAGCCATAGAAGCCGCTATTCCAGTACATATAGTTGCAACTTGAGGATTTATGAACTGCATTGTATCATAAATTCCTAAACCAGCATAAACTGAACCACCTGGTGAATTTATATAAATTTGAATGTCTTTGTCTTTATCCGTACTCTCTAAAAAAAGTAATTGTGCCTGTATAATATTTGCAATCGAGTCATTGATAGCAGTACCTAAAAATATAATTCTATCCATCATTAATCTTGAAAAAACATCCATTTGCGCAACATTTAACTGTCTTTCTTCAATGATATAAGGAGTCATGCTTCCAACTAACTTATCATAATATAATGAGTTAATCCCGTGATGTTTTATAGAGTATTTTTTAAATTCTTTTCCGTAATCCATATTTATGTTATCAAATATTATTTATAATAAAGTTAATTAATTTTTGCTATAAGCCATTTCTATAAATTTTTCATAAGAAACTTTGTTTACTTTAAACTTTAATTCTGACTTGAACAAAGTGATTAGCTTTTGACTTAAAAGTTGATCTGAAATTCTTTTGACTTCATCTTTATTAGAAAGTATTCTTTGAGAAATTGACTCTAATTCTTTTTCTGGGGGGTTTGCCTGACCATATTGTAGCATTTGGGTTTTTATTAGCTCTTTTGAAAAATTCTTAATCTGATCAGCATCAATTTTAATTTCATTTTTTTCAATTATTTTAGACTCTATTAATTGATATCTTAATCCCTTTTCAGACTTTTCATATTCCGCTTTGGCTTCTTCTGTTGTTAATTTATTTTCACCAGCTGTTTGCATCCACTTTTTCAAAAATGTATCCGGTAAATTAAATTTTGTACTATCTACTAAATACTCTGTTACATCATTCAGAAGCTTCTGATCTGATTGATTTACAAAATTCTTTTCAGCATCCGCCTTAAGTTTTTTCTTTAATTCGGTAACAGACTTTATAGTATCCTTTCCAAATAACTTGTCAAATAATTCTTGATCTAAATCAGCAGGAATTTTTTCATTAATCTCTTTTAAATTAAAATCGATCTGACTTATTACGTCTTTATTTTCATCTTTTAATTTTAAATGAAAATCCAAATCAGCATCTTTCACAAAAAGCCCTTTAGTTTTTAATGAAACAATATCTCCTATTTTCATGTTTTTTATAGACTGCTGATTAGATTTTCCTTTTATATTTTTTAATTGAAAAGTACTTGTATTATCGACATCTAGTTCTTTACTAGTAAAACTTCCATTTAGTTCAAAACCATCTTCAACTTTAGTTTTAGAAACAAGCTTTCCATATTGATTTTGAATGTTTTCAATTTGACTATTAATCATTTTTGAATCAGCTTCAATTTCAAAAGACTCAATTGCTTTTTTATTTTTTAGAGATACTTCAAACTCTGGAGAAAGACCTATTTCAAATTCAAAAAACATTTCATCTAAGCTCCAGTCTAGTTCTTTGTTATCTTTAGGAATTGGATTTCCTAAAATAGCTAGTTTCTCTTTTGTTAAAAAATCATTTAACCCTTTTTGCATCAACTTATTTACCTCATCTACTTTTATAGACAGACCATATTGTTTTTTAATTAAACCTATTGGAGTGTGCCCTTTTCTAAAGCCAGGAATATTAGCTTTTTTTTTGTAATCTACTAATACCTTATCCACATTTGATCCATAATCTTTTTTGTCTATTTCAATTTTTAAAACTGAATTAAGCTTATCAATATCTTTCCGTGAAACTTTCATATTTATCTCTAAAAATTAGTGCGTAAAAATAGGTTTTTTTAAAAAGGTGACCAACTTTTAAGATTTTAAAAAAGCTAAAGTTTCTTCTAAAAATATATCTGGATTTTCTGCATGAACCCAATGACCTGAATCGGGAACTATTTTTAATATTAGATTTGGGAAATAATTTTGTGAAATCTTCATGTCTTTTTCTTGAATGTAATTTGAATTTTCACCCTTAATAAATAATGTGTTTCCATTAAAAGGAGAATCTAAGTTTAAGGAACTTTCAACCTCGTGAAATTTAGATTTTAAAATATTAATATTGAATTTAAATCTAAATTTATTATTATTTCTAACTAAATTCTTTAATAAAAAACCTCTTAGAGAGGGTTCTTTGATAGTTTGGGATAAAATAGTATCTGCCTCTTTTCTTGAATTCAAAATATTTAAATCTATAGATTTTAAAGAATTTAATATAATTCTAAAATTACTATTATAATGTATTGGCAAAATATCAACTATTATTAAATTAATGAGTTTTAAGGGGAACAGTGAAGAAAACATCATTGCAGTTTTACCTCCCATTGAATGGCCAATTAGTGAAATATTATTTAATTTATTATAATCAATATAATATTTTAAATCATTAGCTAGAAGGTTATAGTTAAATTCATCACTATGAAAACTGTCACCATGATTTCTTTGGTCAACTAAGTGTATTTCAAATCCAAAAGAGGCAATTTTTTTAGAGTATGACTTCCAATTATCAGACATCCCTAAAAAGCCATGTAAAATAATTAAAGTATCAGGCCCTTCTCCTATTATTTTACTGTTTAATAGCATCAAGTCATTTTTTGTAAATATAAATTAATGACATTATCAATCCCTAAATATAAAGATTCAGAGATTAAGGCATGGCCAATAGAAACTTCGTCTAAATAAGGAATTTTAGAAACAAAGTATTGTATGTTTTGAAGATTTAAATCATGACCGGCATTAACTCCTAAGTTTAATTTATGAGCTAATAAAGAAGAATCTATAAACTTATTTATTTCTTTTAAATTTCCTTTTTCGTAATGACTGGAATAAGATTCTGTGTAAAGTTCTATTCTATCAACTCCTGTTTCTTTAGCACCCTCAATAAACTTTAGATTAGGATCGACAAAAATAGATGTTCTAATTCCACTATTTTTAAATTCACAGACAACATCATTTAATAAATTTTTATATTTAATTGTATCCCAACCAGCATTTGAAGTGATAGCGTTGATTGAGTCCGGTACAAGTGTGACTTGAGTTGGCTTAATTTTACAAACAAGATTTACAAATTTATCGATAGGATTTCCTTCAATATTAAATTCTTTTTCTACTACTTTAGTTAATTCAATTGCATCATTATAGGTTATGTGTCTTTGGTCAGGCCTTGGGTGAATAGTAATGCCATCAGCACCATAAGACTGAATATCTTTTGCCATTTTAAGAAGATTGGGATTGTTTCCTCCTCTTGCGTTTCTCAAAGTAGCTATTTTATTAATATTTACACTCAGCTTGACCATTTGAATTTTTTTCAAAAATACAAACTTTAAGGTAATGGTTTCTCTATCTTTTTTAATTAAATTGCAAAAAGTATATACCTCTACTAAGATGAAAATTGCTATTTATAGTCAGCACGCAGGAAAACATACAAGTTCTATATTATTGGAGCTTTTCAGCTTTGTTAATAAATATAACATTGACTTTTTTTTAGAACAAGACTTTGATGAAATTTTAACTAAAGATTCCCCTAGAAAATTAGATTATAATGTTTTTTCAAGCTATAAGGATTTAGATAATTCCTTTAATTTAATGATAACAATAGGTGGAGACGGAACACTGCTTAGGTCTGTGTCTTATGTAAGAGATTTGGAAATTCCTATTATAGGAATTAACACCGGAAGATTAGGCTTTCTTGCTACTTTAAATCAAGATTTGTTAAAATCGAAATTAGAAAAAATAATTAAAGGAGAATTCAAGGTTGAGAACAGAGCCTTATTACAAGTGATGATTGATGATGAAAAAGAAAAAAATGAGTTTGCAATTGCACTTAATGAAATTACAGTTGGTAGAAAAAATACTACTTCTATGATTAAGATTAAAACAAATTTGGATGGAGAATTTTTAAACTCCTATTGGGCTGACGGTTTAATTGTTTCAACTCCTACAGGATCCACAGGCTATTCTTTAAGTTGTGGCGGACCCATAATGAGTCCTTTAAGCCAAACTCTTGCATTGACACCCATAGCTCCTCATAATTTAAATGCAAGGCCAATAATTATCCCTGATAACACTAAAATTGAATTAACCGTTTCAGGAAGAGAAGATTTCCATCTACTTTCTTTAGATTCCAGAATAATTTCTGTTAAAAACGGAAACTCAATCATAATTAAAAAAGCGAATTTTAAAATTATGATCGCTCACTTAGAAGAAGATAATTTCTATAAAACATTAAGAAATAAACTACTTTGGGGAGAAGACAAAAGGAATACCTAAAATATATTGATTCTTAGAAAATTGAAATCTTTATATTTGATAAAATAACATGAAAAGTAAAATACTTTTATTGATTCTATTTCTAACTACATATAATTCCTTTCCTCAAGATAATGAAATTGGAGTTTTTATAGGAGGGACTAATTATATTGGAGATATTGGTCCTTCTACTTATATTGATCCTTTTAAATATGACGGTTCAAGATGGAAAATATTAGAGACTATTGGAACTGAAACAACTTTTTATGCCTTGGGAATATTATATAGAAAAAATTTTAATAATAGGATAGCTGCACGAGCCCAGCTTAATTATTCTAACATTGGAAGCAAAGATAAATTAACGGGAAGTGAAAAATTTAGAAAAGAAAGAGGAAAAGAATTTATAAATACAATAACAGAATTTAGTTTAGGAACAGATTTTAATTTTTTTCCATTTGATTTAAGAGAAGATAACTTTCAATGGACTCCTTACATACACTCTGGAATTACATATTTAAAATTCAATGCTCTTCATTACCCAATTGGAATTAACAGTGCCACGAAATATGAAAATGATTCTTCTTTTGCCATCCCAATTACTTTAGGTTTAAAAGTTAAACCTCTGAGGGATTTTGTGATTGGATTTGAAGTTTCTGCAAAACATACATTTACTGATAACTTGGATG
>TARA_B110000438_G_scaffold23303_1_pt1 | contig 13977 bp, 10 predicted proteins | sample TARA_B110000438 | Tara Oceans TARA_B110000438 (sample SAMEA4398413) | marine metagenome | biome: Polar Biome; feature: [MES] marine water layer (ENVO:01000295) within the mesopelagic zone...; material: water (ENVO:00002006), including particulate matter (ENVO:01000060) such as...... | reverse complement strand
ATCTTGTGGACCATCTGGAAGCACTGCTGCCTTATCAAGATATAGATGGTATGTGGCATGAAGTAATCGATTATCCAGGCTCTTTTGCGGAGATTACATCAACAGCAATGATCGGGATGGCGATTAAACAGGGATTAGATAATGGCTGGTTAGCTGAAACCACCTATAGACCAGCATTGAATAAAGCGTGGAATGCAATAAAAATCCGTACCAGTTTTGATGGTATTTTTATTAACGCCTGCACGTCCACTGGCAAGATGCCTTCCCTTGAAGCCTATTTAGACCGATTGGCAATTTTTGGCCGGGATGACCGCGCGGGTGGCATGGTGATGAATTTTGCGATTGATATGGCTGGGCTTTGAATAGGCTTTTGTGTCGCCAGGTCGATGAAATAGCTTCTCGGAAAAAAATGGATTTTATGATTTACTAGGTGCCTGATCGACGGGCACTAGATTTTTTATAACCTTTAGCCGGAACAGCAATAACGATGAATAAACAAACTCGTAGAACGTTTATTAAAGCAGCTGCTCTTAGTGCAGCTGCTGCCGCAACAAGTAAAGCAGCAATGGCACAGAACCAATTTACACTCTCCGGGGTACCTCACCCCTATCCAGATGAATGGCTACCGGATGGAGTACGTTCACGTTTTGTAGATAACGTAAATGGATTACGCGTTCATGTGCTTGAAGCTGGTTTCGAAACAAGTAATCGCCCTGCCTTACTTTTATTACATGGTTTTCCAGAACTGGCTTACAGTTGGCGCAATGTAATGAAACCATTGGCGGATGCTGGCTATCATGTGATTGTGCCAGATCTAAGAGGTTACGGCAGAACCACTGGCTGGAACAGCGATTACGATGCCGACTTAACCCCCTTTAGAATGCTTAACAAAGTGAGAGACGCCCTAGGCTTGGTCTATGCGTTTGGTTATGACGCTGTTGCTGCCGTAATCGGTCACGACTTTGGTTCACCGCTAGCTGCATGGTGCGCAGTGACTAGACCCGATGTTTTTAAATCAGTCGTTATGATGAGTGCGCCCTTCGGTGGCACGCCCTCAATTCCTTCTGGATTTGCCAATGAACCAGCACAAGCTACTCCCGCTCAAAGCCCAAGTATCTATGATGACCTTGCAGCACTGCCAAGGCCACGAAAGCATTATCAACGCTATTACCAGACCCGCGGTGCCAATGAGAACATGTGGCACGCCAAACAAGGACTTAGCAATTTTATTCGCGCCTACTATCATCACAAGAGCGCTGACTGGGAAGAAAACAAACCTTTCCGACTGGCAGGACGTCTAGCTGAAGAATGGGCAAAAATGCCAACTTATTACATTATGGATCTGAACCTGAGCATGGCAGAGACTGTAGCCGCGAATATGCCCAGTGAACGCGAAGTAAGATCAAATAGCTGGTTACCGGAAAGCGCGCTAGCTGTTTATGCAGAAGAATATGGAAGAACAGGTTTTCAAGGTGGTTTAAATTCCTACCGCATGGGTGCCAGCGGTATCGGCAATGCTGAATCTCAGTTATACGCCGGAAAAACGATAGATCAACCGTCCATGTTTATTAGCGGTTCTAGTGATTGGGGCACTTATCAGGGCCCTGGCTCTTTCGAACGCATGCAGCAATCTGCGTGCACCGACATGCGGGCCGTGCATTTAGTAGATGGTGCGGGTCATTGGGTGCAACAAGAACAAGCTGAAGAAACAAGTCGCCTGTTACTTGAATTTCTAGCAGGGCTTACCTAATTGGAAAGAATGTAATTGACGAATCTTTGGGATGCTATTTAACTATCATTCAACGAGAGGAGTGATAGGTTAATATTAGTAGTTGAAATTCAATGTTTCTAGGCAGCATTAACGGACAAGGAACGATTGAAAATCAGATATGGAGTACGTGTCGAAAGATTAAAAGCGATAGCAATTTATTCGCCTAGGCTTAAATGCTCGAGCGTTAATCTATCTTCATAACCGGAAGGAACCAACCCAAGACTAGATTGCCGATCCATGCTCTTTAAATGAGTATCAAACCAGGCAGTGACAAAATGATCCATGATGTTATTCATTTCGACATTATCCCAGTTCGCATCACGATAATGGCCGGCCGCTTCTTCGTTCTCTGAATTATCTAATTCATTGGGAACAGGCATTGGTGCTCCAGCATTATGACCAGCACCCAATAAGGTCAAAAGATATCGATCGCTATTTGTAGCACCATTGAAAATAGCATGAGCTCCATTTTCATAACCAGCAACACTGTCTTGATCCCCCGCCAAATAGAACGTGGGCACATCTATTCCTGCCAGGTCTTCCGACTGCCAAAAGCCTGCGTTCATTCCCCAAGGGGCAATCGCGAAACCAGCTTTAATACGTAAATCCAAATTGTTTCGATATTCAGGATTCGATGTTGTGTGTTCTTCTAATAAACGGTTTGGGGGCGCTAAGAACCCACCTACGCTTTCTTCACTGTACCCAGCACCGAGATTATTTAGCAAACCATAACCGCCCATTGAATATCCTATGAGTCCAGTTCTCTCAGCATCAATCATCCCCCTAAGTACTTGATCTTCCTCTGCAGAAATAGAAGCAAGTGTATTTAACACGAAGCGTTGGTCTAGAGGGCGATTGTATAAAGTTGACGCAAACGATTGTTGGTTATCATAGGTGCTTTCCAGATGATCGATTGACACTACAACATAACCTTTGCTCGCCAGGTTTTCACCTGTATGACTCATGAGAAAACGATTCCCCGGGTAACCATGCGAAATTATCAGCAGTGGGTATGGCCCACCTTGATAGTGAGGTCGTGCGTTGCGAACTGCTCGACCATGAAGGGTAGCCGTAATTTCAGGATTGCGTGTTATAGCCTGGTATTGAGTACCCGGCTCTTGTCCTTGCAAATCCGCTGGATACCAAATTTCTAGAGTTAGCTTTCTATCATAGTAGGCAGTGTCACCGCCGCGGGGAGTATTCAAAATATCAACGCGATCGCCTGCAACTGCTTCAATAGTCTGAACACCAACGTTATAACTACCAAAGGCTGCTAAATCAGGAGCGAGCGGACCAATCGTGTCTATACGGTTCTGCTGAGCACTCACATTACAAACAATGCAACTAAGTGCTAAAGACAAAAAGGTTTTAGTCATAGAAGCAACCTCTGAGAGTTAACCCCAATCAGCACTATTGCAATTAAGTTAATGTTAGCGCCATATAACCAAAGTCCTAAAAAAAGGCTTAACCTTCGTATGCCAGTTCTACTTTTTCTAGCTCTTTGTCACCTAAAAGATCGTGCAAAATCAAATACAAACTGGGAACTAAAAAGAGGGTTATTGCTGTCGCGAACAACACCCCATAGGCCAGTGAAATTGCCATAGGAATTATGAAAAAAGTCGCTGGGTTAGCGGTGGCCATTAATGGAACTAGGCCTATAAATGTTGTTATTGAGGTCAAAATAATCGGCCTAAAACGTACAGCCCCAGCACTGGAAACCGCTTCCATTATATCCAGCCCTTCCTCACGCAGTCGGTTTATTGTTATCACCAAAACCAAACTAGCGTTAACAACGACTCCACTAAGTGCAATGATTCCCAAAATTGAGAAAAACACCAACGGAACATCCATTATGAAGTGCCCAAATATAGCGCCTATGGCCCCAAACGGGATGACGCTCATAATCACCAATGGCTGCGAATAAGATTTCAACGGAACAGCCAAGAGAGCGAACATAATTAACAACGCTATCGGATAGTTGGTTAATAGCCCTGAAAGGGATTCCATTTCTCTTTCACCCTCGCCTCCAATTGCTATCGTTACATCAAGATCTCGATCCCATACTTGCGCATATTTCGCAAATATTTCCCTGCGAATCTGAGCGGGCTCTACTACAGTCCGATCGACATCACCCCTAACCGATATAATTCTGCGTCCATTCTGCCTATTTATACTGGAATAAGTGTTCCCTAGCGAATAATCAGCGATACTTAGAAAAGGTACTTCCGCTCCATTAGGAGTCCTGATAAGTAATTCTTCCAAATTTCCAAGTGACTGCCTTTCAGGCTCCGGATAGCGAACCATGACTCGAATGTCATCGCTCCCTCTCTGAATTCGTTGAGCCTCAGCACCATAAAACGCTTGGCGAACTTGAGTAGCAACGCTGTTAAGAGTTAGACCTAACGTTTTACCGCGCTCTAGAATTTGAATTTGAACTTCCTGCTTTCCAGCCCGGAAGCTGTCTGAAACATCAAAGACACCAGGATATAACATCAGATCTTCGCGAAGTTGCGTGGCAGCAACCTTTAAATTCTCTTCGTTACGACCTTCTAAGCGAAAGTTGATCGCATCTCCCGCCGAGAAGGCGTCCGATACGAAAGTTAATTCTAATGCATCTGGTATTGTCCCAACTTTTTCGCGCCAGCGATCTCGAATGTCTGCAGCACTCATGCCTCCTCTGTCAAAGTATGGAACCAGATACAGCATTACTTCAGCTATCTCACTGCTGCCAGCAGAGCGCTGTCCTCCGCCAGGCCCTCCTTTCGGAGCAGTTCCTCCGATAATCGTCAAAACGCTGTCTACTGCCTTGTCCGAGGATATCGATGAATCACCGGCAGCTTTCATTTCTGCCAACTCAGCATCCAGCTCAGCGACAAGCTCAAGGGCCTTCGCCTCTATCAGGTTAACAGCTTCTTCTGTTAATGAAGCAGGAACCCCAGCAGGCATCGTAACTGTACTCCAAACACGATCACCCTCTATTGAAGGCATAAACTGAAAGATCACCCTCCCGCTAAACAGAAGAGCAATCACGACTAGCACCACCCCAGTTGCTGCTGCCCAAGCCGCATATCTGTACCTTAAGACTGTCTTTAAGACGCGCTTGTAGCCATGTTCAGCGAAGTCTTCAAGCCAAGTAGCAATGTTGCCCTGAAATTTCTGCCAGGTCGTGACAATCTTTGAGCCCTCTAGAAAATATCCTTGCGTTTTTCGATGAGCGATGTGACCTGGTAAAATTAGCTGTGATTCAATTAGGCTGGCTATCAAACAAAAGACAACAGTACCTCCAATTAGTTGGGAGAAAGCCGAGAACTGAGTGTTATCAAGCAACAAAGGCAAGAATGCTGCAATTGTAGTCAGCACGCCAAATATCACAGGAACAGATACTTCGACGGTGCCCTCTATCGCTGCCTCATCTTTACTAAGGCCTTTTTGCTCATGTGCATGAATTCTCTCACCAACAACAATAGCATCGTCCACCACAATTCCCAGGACCAGAATAAACCCCATCACCGTTAGCGAACTGATGGTCAAGCCCATTGATGGAAAAGCAATCAATGCCCCACAGATTGCTATAGGAATACCAGCCGCCACCCAGATAGCTATCTTAAAACGTAAAAACAGGGCCAAAATTATTAGTACTAATAATAACCCTGTGTACGCGTTTTTTGCGACTGTCGCTATTCTTGTCTGGGTACTTACCGAAGAATCTGAAACAACATTCAGAGACATACCCTCAGGCAAATCAAAATTCGCAGAGGCCATGAAATCTTTTACTTGGTTAGCGGACGTAACTATGTCTTCATCCCCGATCCGCATCACGTCAATAATCGCTGAGTTGACCCCATCTAGCCTAGCGTCTAAATACCCTTCTTCAAAACCATCCTTAATGGTAGCTATATCTGAAAGGCGCAGCTGGGTTCCATCTGGGTAAGAAGCAACTACAACCTCAGCATACTCGGAGCCTTGGTACACCTGACCCTTTGTACGAATCAATATTTCTCCTGACGATGTGCGTATAGTACCTCCGGGAAGATCTAAAGAAGCTTGAGAGATAGCCTGAGAGATTTGATTCAACGTTAGACCATACTGCCTTAGCGTAAACTCTGAAACCTCGATAGAAATTTCTAAAGGCCTTATAAATTCGACATTGACTTGGGAGACTTCTGGGAGATCCAATAGATCGTCTCTAATCTCCTCTGCGACCGCCTTAAGGTTCAGATCGCTAGTTTGCGACGACAGTGCGATTGTCATCACGGTTCCGATACTACTAAAAGCCCGAATTATTGGCTTTTCAGTCTCAACAGGAAAGGTTGTTATGGCATCCACCTTCCCTTTGACATCATTCAATAGGCGATTTAGGTCTGCGCCTTGCGCCAACTGGATCGTAGAGTCACAACCGCCCTCTCTCGCGGTTGTCGTCAACGTATCAATATTTTCAGTTCCCTCCAGCGCCTCCTCTATCCTAAGACAAACTCCAGTCTCAGATTCTTCGGGTGTCGCTCCTAGGTAAGGGACACTAAGTTGGATGACACCAACTTCTATGTCAGGGAACTCCTCTTGATTGAGACTAAAATAAGCAACAACACCTCCAACCAGAAAAATCCACATGAGTAGATTGCTAGCAACGGGATTTTTCACAAACCAAGCTATTGGTGTTCTCAAAGTTAACCTCTCAATTAAATCTTAATTCTGCTAAATAAGTTCAAGAATCGGCTGAACAGCCATGCCGTCAACTACAGCCTGAATTGGCGATATGCAAACCCTCTCGCCAGGCAAGATCCCACCACTAATCAGGACATTCTCTTCTTCGAGCCGAAAAATATCGACCTCTCGGTAATACATCTTATTTTCGGCGTCTACTACAAGTACCTGATTGTTGTTTCTAATTACGGAGCGAGGCAGAGAGATAAGGCTATCGACAGTCTTTCCTTTGATGTCGGCATGCACATAAAGTCCTATGGGAAGCGGGATCGCTTTAATTTCTTCAGCTGAAGTCCAGTCAATTGTAGCTGTGGGCTGAGAAACCCTTATGATCGTTTGCACTGTGTTACTGTTGGGATCTATAGATGCTTCTATCCTTACCAAGGTGCCTTCCCAGTGATGCTCAGCACCGCCATAGGTGCCGGTCAATGTAACAGCTGGGGCCTGTTCAGGAGGCAACTCCCCCTGTAAACCTAAGGGGATATCTAGGTATCCAAGCTGGCGGATTGCAAGAGGAACGCGCACCTCCACTTCATTCGCTCCGTACAATACGGCAATGCTTTGAGCTCGGTTTACATATTGGCCGAGCTCTACTTCTCTAGTCTCTACAATTGCGTTGAAGGGAGCTTTGATCTCTGTTCTCTGTAAATCGAGCTGTGCTTGCCTATGGTTTGCTTCCGCATCAGCTAAACGAGCTATTGATACTTCCGCTAGTCTTTGGGCGTCTTGCAACTGCGATTGACTCGCTAATCGCTGTTCAGCCAGCTCCTTCATGCGATCATATTCTCTGGAGGCATGACCGGACTCAGCATTAGCCTGCTGAACCGAAGCTTCGCTCCTTGCTAGCATAGTTTCATAATCGCTGGCGTCTAATCTGAGTAAAGTCTCTCCCTCAGTGACATATCCTCCGGCTTCCATTGCAGAGGAGATCCATGCAACCGGGCCAGCAACAGCTGCCGAGAGGTTGGCCGTTTGTGCGGCTTGTACTTTCCCTTGAGAGCCAACTACTAAGCCTACTGACCGCTGCTCAACTTCCGTCACGCGCACTGAGACTGGAATTATTTCCAGTGCTACCTCGTCTAGAGAAAGAGGCGTGCGAATCAAGGCATAAGAAAAAGCGATACAACTACCTAGAATCACTATAGGTACTAACACCCGCTTCATTTAATCTCTCCTAATCGTGTTGATCCTGTTACCAAATTAAGCAAAGGGAATATCTCTATTGCGACTACATCTATACATACGTGAAATATCATGTTCCCTGCTCTCGATAAGAACGGCGCTGGTTGTCAAAAAAATTAGTAACCGATTGTCTAAGCTCGTCAAAATATTGCTGTACAGCCAGTTGAGCCAAATCACCGTTGCGTTCGGTAACTGACGTCCTTAGTGTTGATAAAACTTCATTAACCACTTTTTTTCTTAACTCAGGCTTGATCCCAAGTTTTACCATTTGATCAACAAATTGCGCCCGCAAATCATTCGCTATTAAATGAATGACGAGGTTGTCAGCGATTTCCGCTAATGCTTTAAGAAATTCACGCCACTGTGGCTGCATAGCTTCATAATCTTTTGCTTGTTTGCCAAGAGATACGACCATTTGGCGCAAACGGTTCATCTCTTCGTTATTTGCATAGTTAATCGCTTCTCTAGCTGTCAAAGCTGAAAGCGCAGCAAATGTCTGTAAAAACTGATCTATCAAGACCGGGTCCGGGGACTCATCCAATGTCATTAGCGGCCCCAAAACCGAAATGCTAGCAGATTGGATAGGCCTTACACGCGCCCCTCCGGGCTGAATTTTAATTAAGCCTGATTGCTCTAGCTGAGATAGCGCTTCTCTTACTGCTCCGCGACTAGCATCAAATCCCGCTGCAAGATCGCGCTCAGAAGGTAGGCGGTCACCACAAACGTAGCGCTGTCGCAGGATATCCGTCCGCATTTTGTGAGCAATCTCGTGACTGATTGTATTTTGCGTCATAAGGACAATTTTCGAATGAGTTGGTCTGACCAATTTGGTCGGACCGAATATAGTCCCGAATCATTGAGAGTCAAGCTCGTAGGCGATAGAAACAGGTGTTTTATAGATAAACCGAAGCTAAAAGTCGCCGAACAACTCCAGGCCCAGCTGTTGCTCATAACGTGAGTCTTCAATATCAGATTCAGACAGATTACCCAGAAGTAACGCCTCCACATCTTTGCTAATTAGTTGAATCGCTTGAAATTGTTGCTCTGGCTCAAGCGCAATTTGCAGGATTGAGCCCCAGATGCCCAGCATTCGACTATCAATTACGCGCAAATTATTTTCTTTAGCCCACTCTGCAGCGATCTGGCCACCTAATTCTGTGAGTTGGGCTTCTAGTCCAGGTTTGCGTTTTTCTGCAGCAGCTCTGGTGACAACTGACTGCAGCTCAGTCCATCCGGTTGGTGCAACCAACGTACCCCCGTAAAAACTAAGTATCCATTGCAAATACTCTTGTTGAGATTGTACAGCAATGTTTCCTGAATCTGATGCATACATCGATATGAAGAAACTTTTCTGGGGTAGTTCAGTGGGCCACTCTGTCAAATCCGCAGTACGACAGGCAAAAAGCATTAAAGAGCTCAAACAAATCAGTCCAAATTTCACTAATACGCCTCGATGGAGTCGCGGTTGAATTTAGTTTCCGCTTAGACTTTCACGAACAACACTTTGCAATCTTTCAGATGTCATTCCCCAGCGGGCGCCCTCAGTAATAGCACTATCGATGTTGTTGCTATCCGCGTACTCAGAAATAGAAATTAAGGCCCCTACTCTATTGCCGGTGGCACAATGAACAACAACTCCATCACCTTCAAAATCCGCTAGCAACGATTGCAAAGATTGAGCATTATCGGCGTTTAAGCCGCCATCTCCGACAGACACCGGAATATTGTGATAGGTCATCCCGAGGGATTCCACCGTTGCCCGCTCATTAAATCCTGCATCTTCACCAAGGCCACGTAAATTAATTATGTGTTTTACGCCAGCACTAGCCATAACTCGCAGTTGGTCCGCCGTTGGCTGACCGGTAGATAGCACTTCTGCTTCAGGCGCTCGAAAATTATTAATTTCTGCCCCATTTAAAGCAGCCATATCCAACGAAGATGTCCCAGCACAAGCCGCGAGCACCAGGATTAGCGTTGCGGCGCCTGTCCGAAGAAAAGTTTTCATGTTGATCCCTACTTTTTGTAATTAGTGTTGCGGATTAGCTTACGCCTATTAACAGGCGTGATTCCAGCAGTATTTTGTAACTTAATTAGACTGGAAACTTACAGTAAAAGTTCATTGCGCTTAGTGCGGCGAATGGTATTTGTAGACATCAGAAAACAATACACCATAAACGAATAAAACTATGGATATCATCATGGCAGGAATCAAACCATTTAAAGTACCAAAAGATTCGATAATCCAGCCCAGCAACAGGGCGCCGATAGGCGCACTGCCGATTAAGCCAAGACTGTAAACTGACATAATACGTGCGCGATATTCCTCGCCGGCTGACTCTTGCACAATGGTGCGTGCCAGTGTTGTGGTGACACCCATATTTAGTCCCCAAGCAACTGCAGCTAGAGTAAAGATCCAGAATGAGGGTTGAATCCACATAACACCGAGGATAAGCATTCTTGTCAGCTGCATAATCAGAAATATTCGACCAGTTCTTACCAAAGGCATCACACGAATCATAATGAAGTTAGATGCGGTCGCGCCACCATAAAAAACAATCATTAAGAACGATAGCAGCAAGGCATCGCCTTCATATATTCGTTTGACGATAAAAGGAAACACTGTCATGAAGGCACCGGCATTAAAAATACTGGAGACAAAGTTAATGAGCAGAGTTTGCATAATTACTTTTTGCTGATAGATAGCTTTCAAGCCGGCAATTATGTTGCTGTAGGTGGACTCAGAATTTCTGTTAGTAGGTGGCTGAGGTTGTAAAAGACGAATAGAGACTGCACCTAGACCTAGGCAGACCCCTTGAAAACAGAGAACAGGAATTAAACCCAGCTCGTCCATTGTTCCTGCAACACCCAAGCCCAACATTTGCACACTAAAAGCAATAGCAGTCGCAGCTGACACTGCTTTCTGCACATCAGAACTTGCGATCCTATTTAATATTGCTTGTTGTGCGGGGCTGGAATAGGAAACACAAAAACTCACGCCCAAGCCCCAAATTAACACTGACCAAATGGTTAGTTGACCAAAATTTATGATTGCAATAAGAAAAAGGGGAAGCAAAGGTGCATAGGAATACACACGAATAAGCAATGAGCGAGGGTCCCGATCATCAGCGCGAGCACCACCGAGAAGCATGACAAACAGACCCGGTATACCCACAGCGGCTTGAATCATACCAACCTGAGTTGCTGGCAATTCAAGAATACCTATTAATATCCAACTGAGAAGTAATTGCTGCATCGCGAAGGCGATGCCAGAAAAAGCGGTGGACCCTAAATAAAGTCTAAACTCTTGTTGCTGCCAGATGCCTTGCTTTGGATTCATGGGAGCTGAGCATATAGGTTACTGGGGGCGGAGTAAAAACTACTCACTGAACAACTAATTTTTCACACTCTCTTAATTACTGGCAATGTTGGTTGAGTTTTTCAACAAAAGAGAAGTTAAAAAGTTGCAATAGGATTAAGGGGCGATCCCATTCCTTTTTCAATGCGCAAAGGTGACGCCATAAATAAAAATTCATAGCGCCCCAATTCTTTAGCTACTACTGCAACATCAGTAAAATCTAAATTATCGAAAATGGAAACACCCAAAGAAACCAAAGCCAAACTATGTAATGGAAGAAAAATGTCACCGACCCCGCTGGGCGCGACATCATTCCACATATCATGACCAATCATCGCCACGCCTCTATCCTTTAAAAAATAGGCGACATCGGCGTGATAACCAGCGACACCCTCCGAAGTTGGCCATGCACCTATAGCTGCTCTTCTTGACCAACGGCCGGTGTGCAACAAAATTACATCGCCGGGCTCTACTCGAACACCTTGGATTTCTTCTAGAGCTACTAAATCATCGTAAGTAATTGCAGCGCCGGGTTCCAGCCACCCTTCTTCCGTAGCGCGACCCGGTAGCAGGGTTGCATCAAACAAAATACCCCGCGTGATCACTCCATTGCGGTGAGCATGAATGCTTCCTCGAGGGCAGCCATCTGCGGCTTCTACTTCTTCGAACCCTACGCCGTTATAGCCTTTACCCTCATACATGATGTGACAACCAAGAGAATCAAGATGACTATGAATAGTGCCATGATAGCTGCCAGTGTAGGCCAATCTATCAGAAGCACCCGTGGGGCTAACTCGAACAACCTCTCTGTTCAAATAAGCTGAAGTGTCAACGGCATCCTCTTGAACAACATCATGAGACAGAGAAACAATAATGCCTTCAATCACTAATGCTGCCGCATCAACTCGCTTCTGCGGAGTGATAAAATTTGCCTGGCCTAATTCGTCATCTTCTCCCCAACGGCCCCAATTGGAGAGTTCTTCCATCGCCCGATGAAAATCTTCGTTAGTTTCCATTGGCGATCGTTCTTGAGAAATTGCCGGAAAAAAAGTAGTAGCGATAATTAATATTAACGGGAAGCGAAGAGAGAGGCTCATCGATAACTCCTGCGATAATTATTGGAATTATTGGTTTTGTCGTAGTTATTTATTGATTTCAGTTTATTTAAAGAAACTATATAGCAGCGCGGTAATAATAGCGATCATGGCCAGAGCAGAGACTTAGTTATTTTCAACTTTAGACCAAGCCCATCCCTAGATCAGCCCTGCTTCTTCCATACGGGCGGCTCGTAAAATAGAGGGAATCGCATAGTTGCCTTCATGACAGGCGTATTCGTAAAGTTTGAGTCCCGGCGCCAAGCGTTGTAATGGAATTTCCGCAGTCCATGGTTGTATGTAGATATTTGGGTCGGTGACTGTATATTGAAAGAGAATTTCATTGCTACTTGTCTTTGTGAAAACTTCTTTCACTTCAAAGCCCTCAGAGGAGCGTAATGGTGTGATGGATTGTTCCGGTCTGAAGTGACGAGTATGGACCACAAGGGAATTATTTTCATAATACCCAATTGAGTCGCCCATCCACTTATTTCCCTGTTCAGGATTAAACTCGCTATCAATACGAATAATCCTTAATAAGCTGAAGTACTCTGAAAGAATAAGGACATAGTCTTTGTTCTGAACTATCTGTACGTTGCGTGCTGGGTTGTCACCAGCTGGATTACCTAATTCATGATCGACTCCGCCAAATATGTACATGAGTGGCAATTGGGCTCCAGGATTTAAACAGCGATCGAGTGCTGACAACCCTTCGGGGCCATCAAATCTAGCCTTCCCCTGCTCCCGCCAGGTTTGATGAATGTCCTGCCCTCCAGTCTTCCAGGGAATCCGGCCATTATCTGGCACGACTATGAATGAAGTACGAATCTCTCCACCCACAGTCGCCAATTCAGTAGGCATGGTTTCAAAATTTCCATCAGCTTGATTATTAAGCCTGGCACCAGCATCTGGGGCTGCTCGATTAGGATCTATGGGCGCCTGACGAACTAAATCCAGTGCTATAGCACGATCGATCAATAACTGCGCCTCTTCGATCGAATAAGCTCGCTGCTCACCAAGAGCGATGGGCCGTTGGAGAGGAGTTTGAAAAGGATTAGTCCAATAACCCTGCAAATTTGGATAGCCGTATTCCGTGAATGAAGCAAACAAATCCTGCGCCAAGCTTGGCCATGCTCCTGCAAAAAACGAGACAGCAACACTCAGTCGAATTAGAAAATATTTACGCAAGCGGAACATATATCACCCGTTAGACTTCAAGCACTTTTCTTCTAACCTACTACCAAGTATTCGTCAGCGAAAATCGTCTTTGACGTCCATAGAATTAATCTAGTCGGTATTTATATTTATGGCTAATGACTACAGAAAGTATCTTCAGCAAGTTAATTTAAATTAGAGCAGTCCAGAAATCCTATCTATGAATATCTTGCTATTGCGCAAACAAATAACGCATCTGCACATCTCGCACACGTCGGGCTCGATCACCTTCATAGGCCGGTCTGAATTTTATTTCTCGCACAGCTCTTGCACCCTCTCGTGTTACACGACTATCTTCAGGAATAGAACTAAGCACATCAACATTAGATGCATTGCCTCGAGAGCTTATGTTGAAACTGAGATCAACTTGAAACTGAGGCAACCCAATCCGTAATAGTGGGTCAGAGCTAATTGGTTTTTGCACGGCGCGAGCATTTTCATGCCAGGCTCGAAAGGTACCTAGATGCAATGATTCTTTGGATCTATCAGGAACTTCATTGAGAATACTTTGCTGATAGGCAACCAGATCTCCAAATTTTGGATAAAATTCTGGCATGGGAAGGGGCATAGGTGTGCTGAAAAAAATCTCGATAGACTCTTGTGAAATTCCTGCTTGCACTAATTTTTCTTGAGCTTCTCGATACTGGCGCCGACCTGAA
>TARA_B110000438_G_scaffold203006_1_pt1 | contig 13977 bp, 11 predicted proteins | sample TARA_B110000438 | Tara Oceans TARA_B110000438 (sample SAMEA4398413) | marine metagenome | biome: Polar Biome; feature: [MES] marine water layer (ENVO:01000295) within the mesopelagic zone...; material: water (ENVO:00002006), including particulate matter (ENVO:01000060) such... | reverse complement strand
TCTTAACAGCTTATGGTCCAACAGTAGGAGGAGCTGCTTGGGCAATAACATTATTTTTTGAAGCTATCTTTGCTTGGTTCTTTGCTAGGAAATTATTAAAGCCTTAAGTTTTATTTATTGAAATATTTTGAGAAAGTTGTTTATTTAATTGTTTAAAAGTGAAAAAAAAGATTCTATTTCTAATTTAGATCCTCAAACTAGAAGAGCTATTAGAGGATGGTGTATGTATGACTGGGCTAACTCAGCATTTTTCACTTCTGCAGGAACAGCTATATTTCCAATTTATTTTGTAATTGCGTTTCAAGCGGCCTTTGGTAGCAGGACTGAAATACTTGGAATAACTTTTACAGGATCATCTCTTTGGGCTTTAGGAGTTGCATTATCTGCATTATGTGTGGCAGTATCAAGTCCTTTATTAGGAGCAATTGCAGATACAAAACCTATTAAAAAAACTTTTTTAAAGTACTACATGATCGTTGGATCTTCTTTTACTATTATTAGTTTTTTTGCCGCTTATTTAGCAGACTCATGGATTTGGTTAATAGGTTGCTATTTTATAGCTAATATAGGTGCTGCTGGAGCAAATGTTTTTTATAATTCTCTATTACCGACCTTAGCTCCAAGTAAGTATGTAAACGAAATTTCTACAAAAGGCTACGCTTATGGATATATTGGTGGCGGTTTGCTGCTTTTAGTTCATTTAATAGTTATTCAGGGTGCAAGTTTATATTATGATGCGTCAATAGTTGATCTAGTAACTAGACTTTGTATAGTTTCAGTAGGTATATGGTGGTTTGGATGGTCTATTTGGACTTTAAAAACAGTTCCTGAACCTCCTGTAGATAATATATCTAAGAATTATAATTTATCATCCACTATATTCTCTGCTTTTTCTAAATTAAAAAATACTTTTTCTGAAATAAGGAAATTTAAATATTTATTTAGTTTTTTGATAGCATTTTATATTTTTAATGATGGTGTTCAAACTGTAATTTCAGTTGCAGGAGCATATGCAGCTGATGTTTTAGGGGTTGATCTAATTTATAATATGATTACTATTTTGATTATACAATTTGTTGCAGCACCTGGATCAATTTTTTTCGGATGGCTAGCAGATAAATTAGGAACAAAAGAAGCACTTATTATTGCTTTAAGTGGTTGGATAGTAATTATAATTTTTGTTTTAGGGTTTGCACCGCTAAAACTTACTGACGATTTAAAATATGATTATCAATTTACATTTGATAAAAAAATAAATAAATATAATTTAATTTCATCTCCCGAATTTTCATCAACTGAAGAGAACAAAGATGTTCTTTTTTGGGAAAGTAATTTTCATAAAAAGAAAAATGAAACTTTAGATGAAAGTGAACTGATTTTATTTTCTAATATTATTTCTGAAGAAAAAACTAGTTCTTACTCTATAGTTATTATAGGAGGGAATCTTGATTCTACAAGAATAGTAAACCAAAACCATCCAACAGTTCTAACTGATGAATGGATTGATATTTGGCCAATATTCTTAAGAGATATTTTATGGCAGCCATTAAATATTAAAATTGGATTTCAATGGATGATTTTAGGGTTGTTTTCTGGAATAGTTCTTGGTGGTAGCCAAGCATTGGCAAGAGCTTGTTTTTCAATGATGACACCGGTAAAGAAGTCTGCAGAATTTTTTGGATTTTATGCATTTACTATGAAAGCTTCTTCTGTAATTGGACCAATTATTTATGTATTTGCAGTAAATGCTGGAAGTCAAAAATTAGGAGTTCTAATTATTTGGTTTCTTATCGTAGTTGGAACTATATATCTTTCGACTGTAAATGTAGAAAAAGGAGCCTTGATAGCTGAAGAAGAAAATTCTAAAGACTAATCTTCATCAACATATTGATATTTTCTAACACCTGATAATCCATACCATATTAGTAGTACAACAAGAATCGATACAACTCCTCCTAATATCATAGTGTCACCGGCGCCAATTTTATCAGACATGATTCCAACTTCCCATTTTCCTATACCGTTAGCGCTCATAGCTGCAAGAGAATGAGCTGCTGTTGCTCTTCCTCTCATATTGTCAGGAGTGGTTAGTTGTACAACAGTTTGTCTCATTGTCATTCCTACTGAATCTGCAGCTCCAAGTGCTATTAGTGCAAATATTCCAATCCAAATTGAAGTCGACCAACCAAATAATATTAATAAGAAACCATATGCTAGTGTGGCGTATAAAACTATTACACCTTTTCTTTTGATTTTGTGTGTATACATCACAAGTAAGCTACCAACTATAGCTCCTAAAGCGTTAAATGCTGTTAATATTGCAACGGCATCTCTACCTCTTGAGTAAAGTTGTTTTGCAAAAATTGGAAATAGTTCTCTGTAATATGAAACCACAGTAACACCAATATCTAAAATATATAAACCAGGAAGAATAGGATGTTTTATTACATACTTAAATCCTTCAATAATATTTCTATGGACATTTTGAGAATTTTTAACATTAAGAGCTTTACCACTTTCTCTTATAAAAAGTGGTGAAATAGCACTTAATAAAGCGAAAGATACATTTATCCAAAATGACAAAATTAAAGATTCTGTAGCCCCATATTTCCATGCAAATGAAGTTACAAAGAATACAAAAGGAGTAATAATAGTGCCTACTTGCCATGTAATAGTGTTCATTGCTACTGCATGAGCTAAAATGTTTCTTGGAACTACTCTTGCAGTCAAAGCTGATCTTGAAGGATTTCCAAAGACACTTGTAGCTGAAAGAACTGCTGTAACGATATAAACATGCCATATTGTTAACATTGATGAAGTTTCTAGGGTAGCCATAATACCAATAAAAATAAAACTACTAAATTGCGTTATTGCAATTAGCTTTTTCCTATCTAATCTATCTGCAAATACTCCTCCATATAAATTTGAAGGTATTCTAACAGCTAATTCAACTAAACCTAAATAGGCAAGGGTAGACCCCAGGCCTGTCCTTTCATAAAGCCAAACACCTGTAATAATCATTCTAAGATTCATTGTTATCATAGCTGTTACGCCAGAAAGCCAAAGAACTCTATAATCGTAATATAAAAATGCAGACCAAATTCTTAGGTTGTTAGATTTATTATTTTCGTCAGTAGTTTTAGATGTCATGCTGATTGATAATTATAGTATTATTTCTCAACAAATTCATTCTTTAAAGTATTATTTATAAGTTTTATTATTAGTACTTCCTCTAAAATGCCTTTTGAGTTTTTATTGATTAGTTTGTTTTATATAAAACAAACTAATCAATAAATAATAATAATTTTTTTGACTAATTTGTATTTTTTGTATTTATTATTTTGGTAAAAAAAATCTATAGAAAAAAACACTTCTGCTAAGCATCATTTAAAATTATTATAATAAAATAATAATTTTAAATGATGCATGAAGTATTACATTTTGCTATCAAGCTAATTTAATAAACAAATATAAATTACTAATAATTATCAAAAATTAATAGTTTATATTAATATAGATTTTGAATTTATATACTAATAATAGGGTTTATCATATTTTATTTTATATAAAAGTTGTTTTAATTTTATGAATAAATTTTTATATATTTTATGTATTCTTCCTTTATAATGCCTTAATTATTCCTGCATTATAGAAAGTTAATTATGATTATAGAAGATGTAAAAATACCGGATTATTCTTTGAGTCAAAGTTTAGATTTTATCAAACCAATAGCTTTTTCAAATTTTCCTTCTATTAATAAAGTTCAATTTGCTAATTTAAGAGGCTTCAATCCTACAGGAGGTGCTTTCAATCTTAGATTATCTTCAGCGCGTCTCTGGGGTCTAGTTACAGATGGCAATCCTTTCTATATATCCTCAATAAGCAAAATTATTTTTAACTTAGATTCTAATAAAGAAAAATTTGAAATTTTACACAATATTTCTAAAAATTTTAAATTATTAAATCGTTTATCAAGAGACCTTGGTATATCTCCCACTTTAAATGAAATATCTAGGCTTTTAAATGTTAATATAGATAATAAAACACTTAGAAAATTAAAAAACATTATTTTAGATATTAGAATACACAAAGGGAATATAGCTAATTCTTATGAAGAAAAGTTTATAGATTCAAAAGATTTGAAATTGCAAATGAGTGGAATTAAAATTGAAGTTGAAGAATCTAGAGAATCACTTTTAGCAGCAATTAAACTGTTGGAGTCCAGGTTAGATTTGTTTAGAGTTTAAATCTTCTTTTATTTTTATAGCAAGTTTTACATTTATGTTATTTATTGAACTAATTTCTAATATGGAAGCTTTTTTTATGTTTTCAATAGAACCAAATTTCTTAATTAATTTTGTTTTTTTTATTTTACCGATTCCATTTATAGAATCTAATTTAGATTTAATAGATGTTTTTTGTCTTAAATTTCTGTGATATGTCACTGCAAACCTATGTGCTTCATCTCTTACTCTTTGTAATAAATATAGACCTTGAGAAGATTTATCTAGAACAATAGCACCTTCAGTATATGGCATAAAAATTTCTTCTTCTCTTTTAGCTATACCGGCTATAGGTATGTTAGAAAGGCCAAGTTCTAGAAGAACTTGTAGAGCAGAACTTAATTGTCCTTTTCCTCCATCTATGATAATTAAATCTGGTACCTTATAAAATGAATCAATCTTATTAGAAATATATTCGTTATTTTTTAATAATTTACTATATCTTCTATAAACTACTTCTTTCATAGATGCAAAATCATCATTTTTATCTTGAGAAATCTTAAACCTTCTATAATCAGATTTTTTTGGTAATCCATTTTCAAATACAGACATAGATGCCACTACATTAGATCCTTGAATGTGAGAAATATCAAAACATTCAATACGTTTTGGTTGTTTAATCAATCCAAGTTCGGTTTGTAGTTCTCTTAAAGCAATTTTTGTTTTTTTTGTATCATTTATCCATTTTATTTGCCATTGTTTTAATGATTCTTTAGCATTAGAAATTCCCATTTCTAAAATTTTCTTCTTTGTTCCTTTTTGAGGAATTCTTATAGTAATTTTCTTTTCTGATTTTTTTTCTAAAAATTCTAAAATGATATTTTTTTCTAAAGGATAATCAGAAACTAATATAGACTTAGGAATAAATATTGATTTTGAATAATAATCATATAAGAACAATCTGATTATTTCTTCGATATTTATAGTTTCTGTTCTTTCAATTCTATATTTTTCATGAGCAACCATGTTTCCATTTTTGATATTAAAAACAATAATCATAGATTCATTTTTAATTTTTACACAAGATATAAGATCAAAAGTTTCATTTTTTAATCCCGAAACTTTTTGCTTTTCCAGTATTTTTTCTATTGATTTTACTCTGTCTCTAAATATAGCAGCTCTTTCGTAGTTTTGATTATTTGAAGCTTTAATCATTTCTTTTTTTATATCTTTGATTATTGGAGATGTTTTACCAGATAAAAAAGATTCAACGCTTAATATAGTTTGGTTATATTCATTTTTTTTACTATTCCCAATACATGGAGCTGAACATCTTCCAATATCAAACTCTAAACATGCTTTTTTATCTTTTCCCGTTATTTCCTTTGTACAGGTTCTATATGGAAATATTTTTGATAAAAGATCTAGAGTATGCCTTACACTTGAAATTGAAGAATATGGGCCAAAATATTTATTTTTATCTTTTGGTTTTGGATTTCTTGAAATTATTATTTGAGGAAAATTTTCAGATTTTGTTATTTTTATATAAGGGTAAGATTTATCATCTTTTAATTTTGCATTATATTTTGGTTGGTACTTTTTTATAAGTTGATTTTCCAAAAGTAATGCTTCTTGTTCAGTATCAGTAACTATGTAATCAAAGTCATTAATCTTTGAAATCAACTCGTTAATTTTAGGAGTTATATCATTTTGCTTAAAAAAATAATATTTAAGTCTATCTTGTAAAGAATTTGCTTTTCCAACATAAATAATCTCTTTGTTTTTATCAGAATGAAGATATACCCCAGGTTTTTTTGGTACTTCTAAGAGTCTATTTTTATATGATTGAAGATTAGCCAAGGAGGAAAGTAAGAATTATAAGTATAATAAAAATTGAAGCGGTAATAAAGCCAATTTTCTTCAATTCAAAAGGAACTAAACTATTAGATCCAAAAATACTACTACTTTTTTGGATATTAGGTATTATATTATTATCTGCAGAAACAGCTTCATTTGAATTAGTATTCTGTGTAAAAGTTATTGCTTCATTGCTCTGTTTGAAAACATTAGGTTTTGAAGTTTTTTTACTTTTTTTAATTTTTTTTGACATTTTTCCTTTTATTTAAATATTTTTCTGTGTTTAGGCATATATCTTCAATAATTTCATCTTCTGATAATAATTCAGAGTTAAAAATAATGTTAAATATTGAAGGATCCAAAGGTTGTTTTTGAAATACATTCAAGTAATAATTTTTTTTACCTTCATCATATTCTACTATTTTTTTTCTAGATTCATCATCAGAAATGCTATACCTTTCTGCATACTTTTTTACTCTAATTTCTTCATCGCAATATATACCAACCTTTAATGCATTTGGGTCATTTCTTAAAACACCTGATGCTCCTCTTCCCAATATAAGCACACTACCCTCGCTAGCAATTTCTTTAATAACTTTTTTTATAGCGTTTGTAAAATCTATGTTTTCTTTATTTGACATGTTTTTAGGATATGGTTGAGAAAGTAAATGCTCTACTCCTTGTCCAAAAAAAGGATCAGCTCCTCCTCCGGCTAAAGCAGATTTTTCTAAAGCTAAAAGTAATTTATCAGCTAATTTTGTTATTATAGATTTTTCTTCTGGTTTTTTTTCTAAATCAATTATTTCACCTAAATGGGTGTTCATTTCTTTAGCTATCTCAGATAAAATAACTCTATCAACAAAGTCAATTTTAAGTTTTTCTGCAACTTTTCTTCCTATAACTTGATACCCAGATCCAAGATATCCTTCTACTGTAACAACAGGCATAAAAAATCTCCTTTTTACTATTCTATTTATTTCCTCTTGGATGTGCAAGATTATAATCTTTTATAAGTTTTTGATTTGGTATTTTGGTATAAATTTGAGTTGATTCAATTGAGTTATGTCCTAAAAATTCTTGGACATGTCTGATACTTGCCCCTCCTTCAAGTAAATGTGTGGCAAAACTATGTCTTATCATATGAGGATATACATTTTTTGTTATTCCAACGTCAATAGATTTTTTCTTTAATGATTTCCATACATATTGCCTTGTTAAAGGCTTAGATTTTCTGTTTGAAAATAAAAGTGCATTATAACTTTCATTTTTTAAGAAATAAGGCCTTATTTGTTTTATATAATGATCTATTTTTTTAGATGCATTTTTATAAATAGGAAGTATTCTTTGTTTCTTACCTTTTCCTGTAACTTTAACAGTTTGGTTTTCTATATCTATTTCACCAAGTCTAATCCCTATTACTTCACTAACTCTTAATCCAGCTGCGTACATTAGCATGTATAAACATGTATTTCTGAAGTCTATTTCAGTATCCCTGGAAAAATCTATAATACTAGTAATTTCATTTATCATTAGAGGTTTAGGAATAGGTGAAGAAATTTTAGGTGACCTTATTTCTTCAAAAACATTTTTTTTATTTAGTTTTTCCTTATATAAAAATACAAAAAATGATTTTATAGAAGCATGTTTTCTTTTAATTGTAGATTTTTCTAAATTTCCATTGATTTTTTCGAAATAATTATTAATATCGTCATGTTTAACATTTGACCAAAAAAGTATTTTTTGGTTTTCTAAAAAATACGAAAATAATTTCAAATCATTTGAATATGAGTCAAGAGTATTTTGACTATATCCTTTTTCTGATGAAATATAGTTATAAAACTTTTCTAAATGATCATCTAAGCCCATAATTTTGATAAATCTTATATTTTAGGATTGAATTTTTTTCAATTATATTAAATACTATAATAGTAAATCAAAACAACCCCTATAATATTATGATAAAAATACCATTTCATCCTATGATATTTGAATTTGAATATCTTGCATTATCTTGGCATGGATTTTTTTCTCTTATAGGAGTTATTGCTGCTATTTACATAGTAATTAAGCAATCAAGAAAAGTTGGAATAGATGATGATCTAATATTTAATGTAGCCTCTTGGGGAATTATTGGTGGCATACTGGGAGCTAGATTAGTACATATTATAGATAATTTAGACTATTATCTAGAAAATCCATTATTTTTTATTTATATATGGAAAGGTGGCATAGGAGTTTGGGGAGGTATAATTGGAGGATTATTAGGTGGAGTTGCTTACTGTAAATTCTCAAAGTTATCCTCAGATTCTATTGGTCAGTTAATGGATTTTGCAGCTCCAGCTATGTTGGCAGGTCAAGCAATAGGTAGAATTGGTGATATTGTAAATGGAGAACATTGCTCTAAAGCAACTGATATGATTTTTGGTTGGTGGTTCTCTAATCCTAATTCTCCTGGTCAACAATGTATAGTTAGATCTGAATACTACAGTAATGGCAATTTCCCCCCAGGATCAGATGCTTCTATAGCAGTCCATCCCTCCGCACTTTATGAACTTATATGGGATGTACTAGGAATGCTTATTCTAGTTAAATTTAGAAATAAATTAAAGCCCGCAGGAAGTTTATGGTTTATTTATTTAGCTTGGTATAGCTTAGGAAGATTTGCAATACAATGGACAAGATTAGACAAAACTTATTTTTGGGGGCTTCAAGAAGCTCATTTTATTTCAATTATTTGTATGGTTATTTCTATTTCATTTTTAGCTGTGAAGACAAAAAAAAGAAATAATTAAAACAATATTAGTTACAATTTTCTATTTCTAAAATCTGTAGTTTTTTTTGTATTTTTCCATTCCAATAATCAGTTCTTAATTGAAATAAGCAATTAACTTTACCGTTAAATAATTTTTTTTCACCTGTATTAAAAGCAATGAAATTAAATGAAGAGTTTTTAGTTTTTATAATTCCTGACATGTGGTTTTTTTCTTGGCCAATTCTTTTATGTTTTTCTAATATTACATTTTGAGAAAAAAATAATGGAGATGGATTCTGTTCTCCAAAAGGTGATAATTTTTTTATATCATCCCATAAATTATAATTTAAATTATCAATATGGATTTCTAGATCAACATCATAGTTTTTTTCAGATATTTTAGAAATATTACTTGGATTTATTGATATTAGATCTTTCTTAAAATTTTCATAATCACTTGTTTTTAAGGAAAAACCAGCAGCTGAAGCATGTCCTCCAAAATTTTTAAAATAATGATTAAGTTTATTTAAATTGCTAAATAGATCGTAATTTTTATTAGATCTAGATGAAAATTTATATAATCCGTCTTTTTCCGCAAAGCATAGTACTGGTTTGGAAGATTGTTCTACTAATCTTCCTGCTAATGGACCTAAAAGTCCTAAAGGATATCCAGTGCAATTTATAAAAATTATTGGAATTTTCTTTTGTGAGATTATCTCATGTTGGATTTTATCCCAAAGTTCTTTAGAAAGAAATTTTCTTTTATCGTTCATTTTTTCAATTTTTTGGGATAAATTATGAGCAGTTTTTAAATTTGGAGCTGTAAGTAAATTTAAAGCTAGATATGCATCATCAATTCTGCCTGGAGTATTAATTCTTGGAGCAAGTGAAAAAGAAATATATTCGCTTTCAGGAGGTTCATAAAAAAATGTTTTACCAACTAAAATGTTTAGAGCATTTATACCAAAATTTTTTGTTTTAGAAATTTCTTCTAATCCATTTCTAACAATTATTCTATTATTTTTTATTAGTGGAGCTACATCAGCTATAGTTCCAATTGTTGCTAAAGAAATAAGCCCATCTTTCATAGGTTTATCAAAATATTCAAATAAAGCTTTTGATAAAACCCAAGCTACTCCAGATCCTGAATAATTAGTAACATTTTCTTCAAATACAGGGTTTAAAATCGGATAATTATACTTATCTTTTTCTGGAATATGGTGATCTGTAATTATAAATTCAATTTGTCTTTGTTTTTTTATTTTTTCTATAATTACATCTGCATTAGTTCCTGTATCAACTGTTATTATCAATTCACATCCTAAATCAATAAGAGAGTTTATACCTTTTTCAGAAATTCCATGACCTTCATTTTCTCTATGTGGTATGAAAGGTTTTACATTTGTACCTAATGAACGAAAAGTTTCAATTAATATAGCTGTACCTGTTAATCCATCTGCATCAAAATCACCATATATTCCTATAGTTTTTTTTGAAATTATATATTTAACAATTAAATCAACAGCTTTTTTCATTTCCTTAAATTCATAAGGATTAATATTATCTATTTCAAAGTTATCTAAAAATTTTTTTGTAGATTTGTCATTTACAGATCTGTTAAGTAATAGTTTTTTTATTATGTCTTCATTCGATAATATTAGGTTTTGTTCTAATGATCTTTTTAGATTTATTTTATAATTATTTTGTTTTATAACCATTATTGATTTGGGTAGTCTTGAAATAATAAAGCAGAGTTATGTCCACCAAAGCCTAGAGAGTTTGATATAGCAGCAGGAACATTACCTTTTAATGCATGGTTTGGAACATAATCTAAATCACAATCAGGATCTGGAGTTGCTAGATTGATAGTAGGAGGAACAACTTTTTCATTTATAGCCATAACTGTAAATGCAGCTTCGATTCCTCCAGCTGCACCAAGTAAGTGGCCAGTCATTGATTTAGTAGAAGATACTTTTAATTTTTTAGCATGATCTCCAAATGCTCTTTTAATAGCAATAGTTTCAAATTTGTCGTTTAATTGAGTAGATGTTCCATGAGCGTTAATATAAGCTATTTTTTCTTTTTCAATATTAGCATCTTTCATTGATAATATCATAGCTCTTGCAGCTCCTTCTCCTTCAGGGTGAGGCTGTGTTACATGATGAGCATCTGATGTAGCACCGTATCCAGATAACTCACATAAAATTGATGCACCTCTTTTTAAAGCATGTTCCTCACTTTCTAAAATAAGAAGACCAGTACCTTCTCCTAAAACAAAACCATCTCTTTCGGCATCAAAAGGCCTTGAAGCTTTTGTTGGGTTGTCATTATTTGTTGATAATGCATGGCAAGCATTGAACCCAGCTATACCTATAGGGCAAATGGCAGCTTCTGTACCACCAGCCATTACTATATCTGCATCACCTCTTCTTATCATAAGCATTGCTTGTCCTATAGAATCTGCAGCAGATGAACAAGCTGAAACTGTAGAAAAATTAGGTCCTTTTGTTCCTAGCATCATAGATACTTGACCTGAAGCCATATCACTAAGCATCATTGGAACTAAAAAAGGACTTACTCTAGAAGGCCCTTTTTTCATCAAAACTTCATGTTGTTCACTTAATGTTTTTATTCCACCTATTCCGCTACCTATTAGAATGCCAAATCTATTTAAATCTACAGATTCTAAAAATATCCCTGAATCTTTAATAGCTTCTTTAGCAGCTACACATGCAAATTGTGCAAACCTATCTAACCTTTTAGAAAATTTTTTACCAAGAATTTCTTCAGGATTAAAATCAGAGATTTCAGCAGCAATTTTTGTTTGAAAGTTCTCTGTATCAAATGATATGATTTTATCTATGCCACTTTTTCCAGTAGTTATTCCTTTCCATGAAGAGTTTCTATCAAGCCCTAATGGAGTTATCAATCCAAGGCCAGTTACTACTACTTTATTTGTCATTTTGCTCCTTAAATATGAAATAATAAGCCAGTTTATTAATATTAGATTCTAATATGCATTATATACTTATAATTTATAATAATAATGATATTTGTAATCGCATGAATGTCTACATAGAAACTCATGGATGTAAATTAAATATAGCTGATTCACAAAAAATCTCTAAAGATTTTTTATCTAGTGGATTTAATATTTCTGAAGATGTTAATAAATCTGAAATATTTGTACTTAATACTTGCACTGTAACAAAATCAGCTGATAAGAAAGCTAGAAATAGGTTACGAAGTATTAAAAAAAATAATCCTAACATCCATATAATAGCAACTGGTTGTTACCCTCAAAGGAATAAAGAAGAAATTTTATCATTGGGGATTGTTGACACAATAATCCCCAATGATGAAAAAAAGAATTTTATTAAAATAGTTAGTGAAAAATTTCCTATAGAAAATAAAAAAAAATATAATTATGATATTAATAATATTTTATTAGGAAGAACTAGAGCTTCAATAGCTATACAAAAGGGGTGTAACCAAATATGTAGTTATTGTATTGTTCCAAAAGTTAGAGGCTCTGAAAATTCTATAGAACCTAAAGAAATAATTAATCAAATTAATTATTTAGAATCTAAAGGATGCAAAGAAGTTGTTTTAACTGGCACTCAACTAGGTACGTATGGGTTTGATCTAAAAAATTATAATTTATTTAAACTTTTAAAAGAAGTTTTAGAAAATACAAAAATATTAAGATTAAGGTTATCTTCAGTACAACCTCATGAATTTAACGAAGATTTATTAAGCTTATGGAATGACAAAGATTTTAAAAAAAGATTATGTCCTCATTTCCACATACCTCTTCAAAGCGGATCAGACATAATATTAAAATTGATGAGAAGAAAATATACTATCTCTCAATTTACAGATATAACAAAAAAAATTAAATCTACAATTGAGAATTCTTCTATTACAACTGATCTAATAGTTGGATTTCCTAGTGAATCAGAAATTGATCATATAAATACTAAGAAATTATTAGAGAATTCATTAATAACAGAAGTTCATGTTTTTCCTTATTCTATAAGACCTGGAACAACAGCTTTTTATTTAGATAATAAAGTTCAGTCTTCAATAATTACAAAAAGAGCAAAAGAGATAAGAGATATTTCAAATAAACTTAAAATGAAACACCTTTTATCTCTAGTTAATTCTGAACAAAATGTACTTTGGGAAAACTCAAAATCTAATTCTGGTTATACTGAGAATTATTCATATTTTTCACTTTCAAATGATGAAATAATTTTACCTAATTCTTTTATAAATAAAGTTAAAATAAAATCAGTTGAAAGTGAAAACTTAATAGGAGTTATTGCTAAATACTAATAGGTTCTAAAGTTAAACTTTGGTTCATTCTTTTTATATAACCAGCATATTCTTTATAACCATGTGCAAATACCATTAACCAACCTTCTTGTTCACACTCTGATATTATTCTTCTTTTAATTTCTAGAGTTTGGTCAGGATATCTATCGTAAGCTGTTATGTATGCTAATGGTAAATGAGAAGGTGCTGGTATTAATTCTGATAAATATACTATTCTTTCAGATCCAGCATTTACTTTAACTATTTGGTGACCTTGAGAATATCCGTCTATCATTTCACAATTCACACCAGGACTTATTTCAGTGTTACCGTCTAAAAATTCAATTAAATTTCTATCTTCAAGTATGTTTAAGTGTTCAACCGGATGACCATATGCAGGTTTTAATCTTTCATCTTGATTGAAAGCTTCGTCCCATGCAGATTTTTGCACTAAATATTTTGCTTTTGGAAATGTAGGAATTAACTTGCCTTCTCTATCTAAAGAAGTAGATCCACCTGAGTGATCAAAGTGAAGTTGTGTCAATATGACTTTATTTATATCTTTAGCAGAAACTCCATTAGATTTTAAATTTCTAATCAATCTTGATGAGGCATGTCCGTAAATTTCTCTATTGATTTCTGGCTCTTTAGAACCTATCCCTGTGTTTACAAGAATATTTTCTTCACCATTTCGAATAAGTAAAGAATTTAAACCTAATCTAACTCTATTTTTTCTATCAGGTTTTGATTGTTTTTCCCATAGAACTTTTGGTACAGGCCCAAAAAATGGTCCTCCGTCTAATAAGTAAGAGCCGTCACTAACAACTT